>Ga0210059_1002939_pt1 | contig 26992 bp, 15 predicted proteins | sample Ectturendosymbi2_FD_188042 | JGI IMG/M metagenome (GOLD analysis project Ga0210059, IMG submission 188042) | Ecteinascidia turbinata endosymbiont from Florida, USA - Sample 2 (SPAdes) (version 2) | ecosystem: Host-associated > Tunicates > Ascidians > Unclassified | place: Key West, Florida... | reverse complement strand
TCACCTGCTTCTTTGGTGAGGGCGAAGGTGCGATTGCCAACCATTTCCATGATCATGCGGACCATGTGTCTATCAGGTAGCAATGGCAGCAGCTTGCTGGTGAGGCCGCGGTGCCATACAGTGTTGTAGGCTGCTGTGAGATCGACAAGCACAGCTCCGGCCTTCTTTTTAGCGGAAAAGCTATCCTCGATGTCCTGCTCCAGCAGGACGTTTCGAGATGATGAAACCGTTCGATCGCCCAGAAACGTCTTTCAAACAATTTTTCAAAACTTTTTTCGAGCTAAATTGAAACAAAGAAGATGCGATGCTTCTGGTGACCGGTGCCAAGCGAAATTTCTGTCCTCTGCCAAATTCCTGACCTGTTACTGCTTATCAGTTATTTTGCTTCTCAGAATATGAAAATAAAGTTAGAAATTACTTTTTGAAGTGTTTTGTCTAAATTAAAACATTTTGGATAGATGTCAGGTACACACAACAAGCTATAGTACGGGAATAACTTCAACCACTGAAAAATTTTGGACTTAGTCTGAGACCTCAATTATTTTTCTTTTACTCACCCTTACCCAAAGCCCAACCCGACACACTTACCTAAACACGAATTCCTCAGCTCTAATCATCAGTTTTCTCAGTGTATTTGGTATGTGTGATATTACTCTGTGCATGAGTACATTGCGTGAAGTCAGAAATTTCGCAAGTCAGAAATTTCGCTTGACATCGGTTTTGCAACAAATCGCTAATAGTTGTCAAATGTCATGTTGCACCATAAAGTTTTGTTACACTTGAGTTAACAAATGTAACGTCACAAAATTACGTCATAAATATTAACGATCCATGAAAATACTGGTGACTTCATTGATCATCCCCTACCTACAGAATATGTATCCGAACATGGGGCCTCCCACCACGCCTGGGCCCCAGGTCCCCCACCATCTAAATCTGGCAATGACCTAGGCGAATACGGTAGGAGTTGCCCAGTTGTGTTTCGGAAATTTAAGTCACGAATCACTCCATCCTCCAGCGCCTGAAGTTGGCGTATTATGGCATTTTACATGTCTCTTTTTGCGTTGCGTGCATTGTTGCATTATTTACTGCAAAATAGCCTGCTTCGAAAACATAAAAACAAATGTTCTGTATACATCGCCGAAGGTATGCCCGAGCTTGTAGTTGGGATATCGAATAAGCGCTTGGGCTATCTTCCATACCCATCATTGGAAGGTTTGAAGAAGAGGTTAAATCCCTAAGTATGTAATTATAGTTGCTTCTTGGCACAAACATTTCATTCTTGATAATTTATTTTCAAGCCGAGTGTATTTTGGCTTTGATTAGTATACAATACTGATGCACATCCAATCTGAAAACCATCAATATGTAGCATTTCAGAAGAAATAGCAGGCGAAAAGACAAGCTACGTTTCCTTCACAGTAGTCGCATTCATCTAAAACAGGAATTTCCAAACTTGGCCCAAATCCGACCCGCGAACATAGGCGTAGCCAGGAGGACAAAAGCGGCCATGGCCCCTTCTAGCATTTTTGATTAGCAAGATATAGCTTGAAAACAACAAACTAATTATTCCATCCCCTAGGGATTTGATTAATTATCGTTTTTTGGCCATACCTTTCGAACCACTAACGCTAGAAAGCCAATAAAAAGCTCTAAAGATGCGAAAAATGCGGATTTTCGCCAAAAAAAAAATGTTTCTTTGGGTTGGAGCTATGGTCTATTAGCAAGGCACCATCGTAGCGTCTGCGGGCCTTAAAGGTCGTCATGTAAATAGCAGTTGGGTAAGTACGGGTATAATACACTGCAGGTTGGTCTAACCTTAGGCGATATTTTGTTATAATCTGTTTTTCTCTTTTTTTTCAATATTACGTACTTCCCATTCCAAGGCTGATTCTCCAACATGCTAAATTCAAAGAAACAATTTTACCAATGTCATTAATCAATGTACTTTTGTAATTGAACAATAGTCACATTTTGGCATTATTTTATTTTGTACCGGGAGTTTATCTTTGTCCCTCAAATTGTTGTGTGACGGCTTATGAGCTCTCTTGCAAAAATGTTTGGAGACCCTAATCTAAAAGAAGAACGCAAGAAAACACATTCAAAAAGAACAAGGAAAACAAAAAAGCAAACTAACAAATTTGACGAAAGGAAAAAGCAGCAAAGCTAAGGTGGAAGATATTAACACCAATATTCTGTTGAAAACTAACCTATATCTGAAAGGAGTGACCTAAATATATAAAAAATGTAGTGCTGCTGTGATAGCAATGGTTCACCCATGGTTTGGTGAAAAATAAATATTTGGATTGCGGATGAACTTTTCCCCACATTTAATAGGATATATCTTGTTTCATTCATATAAATTTCTTGCCAATGTTACTGCAGACCAGTGGCCTTCAACGTGCGCGAAATCGCCCCCCAGGAGGCGATTTTATGTGTTGTGGGGGCGATTTTGTGACTTAGAAGATTTAGGGGCGATTTCAGTTTCCAGGGGGCGTTTCCGGTTAAAACATACTACAATTTGGAATTTATTCTAAAAAAAACAATATTTGTTACTTTGGAATCAAAGCATTTGATGCACTTTCGACTTCATGGATCGTAACAAAGGTGTGAAAAAAACGCATGATATCGGGCTGGTGACGTTACAATCAAGCCAACATCGTACAGTGTAACGCTTCAATTCACCAACTATTGAATACCACTGAGATTGTCACTCGTTGGGAGTCAAGCATTGCGATTCTCACGAAGGTTATGAATGTGCAGGTATTTTGTTGAGCCTACATTCTAAGCAAGCTAGAAGAGTAGAGAAACTGTTGCACTGAGTAGTTTACTATAGGTTGGTTAACCCAATCGCAGCATGACCAACGTAACAAAAACGACATCAAGCAATCACGTTTGCTAGCCTGTATACATCAGCACGCGGGGCTTTTGGACGTTTCTCGCATAATATGCATTAATTGCTTTTCTTGTACTGATATCGGTTGAAAGCGACCAATACTGATATAGCTATCAGAAAACACCCAATCGGTCAAACTTCATTTTTTCAAGAGGAAAACGTCAGCTTCTTTGAAGATAGTAAAAATGACCCAACAATCATAAAATAGTTTTCACTAAATCATCGCTTCAACTTTCGCGGCGATAGCGAACATTAATTGCAAATTGCCGTCAAGTTTATCCAAGTTAATTTTCGTCGTGAACTGTCGCAAAATCCCTCCAACCGTATGTATTATTATTAGCAAAATTGCCTTTAAAGAAGTCTTCACGGCCTTCGGTAGAGCATTGTCAAACCACGTTTCGCAGGCAAAAAACGCCACAGTCCGTTATCATGTGCTCTATAATCTTTGTGTAGTACAGTGGTTCTTAACCTTTTGTCTACCACGCCCACCTAAGTAGTCGTCCTTTGTTTCAAGCCCCTTGACGTTAAATAAGTTGTAAAACGAAATGTATTTTTGGTAAATTTACTGATCAAACTTTCCATGTTCTAGAGCGCCTGAAGGCTTGCTCCCCCCTGGAAATTTACTGATACCCTCTGGGGAGGCTTTTTGCCCCGTTAAGAACTACTGGGTTAGTACCTTGAGTAAAACAATGTTCCTGAGCGTGTTCTGTTGTAAAAATACTGGAAATATTAGTGTTGCGAGACGATTTACGTAGCAATTAATGGCTACTAAAACTACTTAGGTTATAAAACCTGGTTATCATGCTTTTCAATCAGTTCGAGTGTTTTGATGTACTGTGGACAATAGATATAGCTGTGCTGTGTTCATCTGTCATATGACAGAGTATAACAAAACAATAGGCTAGGAAAGGAGTAACTTAGACCGTCGAGTAAGCCCAAACATCCCATCGTGGCTAAACTAATCAGGAGTACAAAATATCCTTTTCGCTACTTGTTATTTGAGGCTTGCTATGAAGTCATTCTGTTGTGGGGATCACGCTGAAAGTTACATCACGTAGAAAGTTATTGTGTGAAATACCTTTGCGCCAGCTAACTAGCATAAGCGAATGCCATTCCACCATCAAGGAACATCTCATCGACATCCAAAGCAACGATGAAGCCCGTGCTATATTTCATACACTTGGATGGTCAAATTTTTGGATTAAGTGCTGCGAGCGTTTTTCAGAACTTTGGGGGAAAGTGAAGCTATTATTACTAGCGTTTCCCACGACTTATTTTTCTGAGCAAGGTTTCTGCCAAGTACTGCGTACGCGTAACTAATACCGCAATGTTCTTGACGTGAACAAAACCGGGGAAACGCCATACGACAACTAACCAACTTGCAAACTGCTTTGAAGAAACCCAGATATACGCGATCCGCAAGATTTGCATTATTTCGAACCAGGTGTTATTTTGGAAATGAATAACATTTATTCTGCAAATGCATTTACATTCCCTTCGTTTGGTCGTGTGCTTTTGTGCTAACTAGATTGCCCGTTTATATTTCATTAGCGCTGAATTATTTGCAAAACAAAAAAATATTTTCAGACAACGCAAAAATTACAGGTAGGGGGCGATTTTCAAGCGAAGTTCCTGTAGGGGAGTGATTGTACAAAAAAGGTTGAAGACCACTGCTGGAGACACTACGAATTACTACTTTAATTACCAACACATTTTGCATAGTAGTTATTAGTATCAGATGATCTCTGGAGCAGACTACTGTACATAATGTCCATTAGCCCACCACAAAGTCTGTGCATTAGGTTGGCCAGTCCCAATTTATGTGAATCGTGGGTTTTAGAAATACTTAGTCTTTGTAAATGATGCTTACACGGGCATGATAATTACTGAACGTCATTTTGAGTAATATATCATTTTGTTTTTTCTCATCAACAAAAATGTTTTTTCAATCACAAAAAAAATTTTTCAACAGAACAAAAAGTATTTTTTTAGAAAACAAAACAAATTTTGTGGAGATACCCTACCATGCATCAGCAACCACACAAATTGTGTTTTTCTCCAAAAACGCCACTCCTTACTCAATCAGATGTGATGTTAATTAGAATCGATGTCGTCATCAGAACTGGCCGCATGAGGGCGACATGTATCGTGTTGTGGAAAAACTGCTCTTATAATAATAATGTTGAATTAATGGTCACGTTCCAGTTCACAGTTAGGTCGTTGAAGTTCAGTTGGCAGTCAAATTATTCGAAGAAACGAATGGAAAAAATCAAATACATTTAAACTGCGGTACAAAGTACAACTGGCTACTGGTTTCGTAGGGTCTGCTCAAAAATCAGTGGTGATTTTCTGTAGTTAAAACCTATGTGTTCGGGTGAAGAGGTAGGAGAAACGTGGGAGTGCTTTCGCAAGTTTCGTTGATATTGCCGTTGCCTTCTTCAACTGTTGGTTTATGCTCCACGTCATGGCCTAATACGACCGTGCAAGCTCCATGTGCTTAATTACCTCGGTAACGTCGGCAATCGTTCGAAAGAACGTCTTTTCACAAACAAAGTCAAACCTACTAAACACTAAAGCAAAATCCGATATGCTATGTGGAGAGACACTTAAATAATTTTTTCTTTTTTGCTTAAACCTCTCGCTTTCCGTAATATATTTAGTAAAAAATATTAACAAAAAGTAAAACAGAAATGTTACAGTTGTCACTTGCAAATTGGACAAGTGAACAATTTTATTGTTTGCGATATTCTTCTTCAAGTTAATGGCCAGTCAGCTTCTGACGGCGTCGTACATCATTTCCAGGTTATGGTATTTTGCACTTTGCCTATGCGACAAGTTACATTTTTCACACTGTCACTCGGGGAAATTTTTCAAAATTGCGATGACTTCTTTCTTCACAGATGGAACACACAAAATTTTTGCATTCTATCATCATCGTCCATTGCAAAATGCTTAAAACAGCAGTATGCAAATCAAAAACACAGATGCAAATTTAACATGCTGCCAGCTAATTCATTATTTAAAAATGTACCGAATAAAACAGTATCTTTGTTGAATCTTGGTTCATTGCTTGAATTTTCTTGAAGTTTCCTTCCTTCTATTCATTATTTTATTGCTATCAAAATTGTCTACAGTACAACATAAATTACCTTGTACTAATTACCAAATCGGTTTCTTGGCTTCCCGCTACAACAGATTATCACAACAGGGAGCAGTTGAGCACGTAACCTCGCATGCCAACATCAACATTGGTTTTCCTGCAATAGGTTGACCTTTTTAACTGCTCCTCGATCTTTCGTTTAGAAGAGGATAGTGATAAATGACGTTTAAGTGCGATTTAATAGTGCACCACCAAAGCACGTAAGATAAAGTGTTCGTACCACATCTATAAAGGCTAAATGTATAAATTTGTATCATTACATTTCCATTCTTTCCAACAAGGTTTGCTTTTTCTATTTTAGATGTAGATATTTTGAAGGTAGCATCAGGCATTTCTGTTTGGTCTGAGGCAAAATATTTTTCCTCAAAGACGAACTACCGTCTAACTCAGTCCACATAAAAATTGTTAAATGGTACCTTGTTCGCTTTTCAAAGGTTAACAGCGCATGGAGCCAAATATATTAATTTTATTTTCCAAGAACATTTTCATTTCAGATTATAACCTAGAGCAGTGCTTCCCAACGTTTTTCAGTTTGCGTCCGACTTTTACTGACACTTTTTCGTGTAGTTACATGTTTTTTAAGAGGGAGTCATGCTTGTGATCTGGGCAGGCGTGTAGCCAGACACAAAATTTGTGCTTGGGCGAAAATGGTCTATTTGAACAAATATATTTGGCTCTACGTGTTGGTGACAATTTTTGCTCAACAGTTTAATAATTGCTGTCCAAATTTTGGAGTGGCGAGTGCACCTTTTGTTCTGCTGGTTAACCTCCTGAACCTGCGGCTCTTCTTCTTTGAGTGAAACCTGAATGCTAGAAGTTGACAAATCAGTCAAGCTCAGCTTTCATCTTTGCACAACCTAAAAACTTCACATATACCCCACCATAAAATTTAGGCTGAAGATATATTTTGGGATTTCAGTCATTTTCAGAAACATTTGCATTCAACAGCTTGCCACCTGACCCTTATTTTTTGCATCTGGCAGTCGATCGACTTACAAACTAAATCAGGCTGCGAGTACGAACACCGCACTGCAACTGACAAATGTCCAGTGACTGACTCTGTGGAAATCTTTGTGTTTTAGTCAATAGCATCAATACAGTTTGTGACGGCATAGTCTCAGCAATCCCAGTGTCTTGTGAAATCAGTGATGAAATGACAATTTCGGAATTATTTAGGAAACTTGATTTTCATTACACATGAATCAGTGCCACTAGAAAAGTTTGGAAGCTTCTATATCGTTTATTGCAGATGTGTGCGAAGCTAATTATGCCATTGATGACGCCCTTATTATAAATCAACTCATAATCTTCTTCTCTTCTTTATATTCTACATACAACAAACAACCGGACATTCTAATATCACCCGATCAGACTGCCATCTTATATGGCTTGATAAAGATATGAGACACTTTCCCATTACGGGCAGCTTAGGGCTTAGGCGGTCTGACCCGACGCAGAAGTGAACATAGTGATACTAAAGATATTTGTCAACAAAATTTACATTAGTGGTTTTCATACCCAGCCGCATAAACCTGGATATTTCATGTATTATGAACAAGAACATTTTTAGTTTGCGGTTTGGCATCCAGCAACATTTTGGTGGACCTAGGCTACAACACTTTTTGCAAAACACTGACAATTGTTGCGTATAGCATGATAACTTTTTTGCACTCGTACTTTGCAAAGTAAATTTCCACAAATGTTCTTCATACCCATGCGCATTATCCGTGAAAAGTTGAAGTAATTCTGACGAAAACCTTCTAAATGTTGGTTTGAACCATCTTAAAGAAAATTTGCCGATCACTGAAGTATATGGTGGCATAACTTTATTTTTCAGAGTTCATCACCGGAAAAGCTTACGTTGGACCACCAACCACTTCCTACAGGAAAAAAGTAGTAGTGATATTTGAGAGATGTTATCGTTTTCCACCTCTGTCCATACACGCCGAAGTTCCCAATCAAAAAAGCAGCGGAGACACTGTTCTATTCAGGGTTGAGATTGTAGATATGTCTACTCATGGATTCACAGCAAGGGTTTCGAAGGCAAATAGGTATTATCTATGGGAACCAACCCTAACGCTGCATTGGAAAGCAGTATTTGGTAAGTTAACTGTGACAAGCACTTTTAAAAGCAAATATTTGCAAAAACCAAGCCATAAATCTAGCTCCATTCAAAACTGATACTGCTAGGGACGCCGGAACAGCGGTAGGGTAGGAGGGGCAGTAAAAGAATTGAGGCCAACGGAATCTTGCAAAAAAACTCGTAACCAATTCTACATGCTTTTGCACAGCAACAGCGTTGACCTCAAAAATAATAGCAGAAATTGTATGAAACCATTCGGAATTTTATGGGTGCGCGAATAGCTGCAATAAATTTGTTTCAAGTTGATCTTGATAAACCAGAAAATTAACGATGATTCTGTTAGGAAAAGGCACATCCGTTATCCCCATTTTGAAGGGCAGGAGGCAATAACCTGTCATTTCATCGCTCTCCGGCGTTCCTGAAATTACCTATGATTCTGTTATGTAAGGGCACCTGTGACCCGTTGCCCCACTTTTAATGGCAGGTGGCAGTGCCTCCGGGGGTTGCACAGATCCCGTCGTAATGTCAGTAAATAACAGTTTCTTCCACAGTCAAATTCAGATCGCCTGAAACCATCAAAAGAAATGCAGAACTTTCATAGAAATGCAACTTGTGTTTTCAATTACTTTTCAGCATAAGGGCAATGCTTTAGAACAAACATTTATATTAGCTTGAAAACTTTATTTTTACTAATATTAAGAAATCTGTGGTAAATAATACGACAGTATAATGGTACAAGTTAATCTGCACTGCTGCCGATCTTAATCACGCGATCAAAATGGGGATTCAATCGTTAATCATTTCGCAATAGGAATGCATAAGATTGTATGTCTCATCTTTCAGTGAGTATTCTGGCTTGGAACAATAATTTCATTTTTCTGAAAGTGATGAGCTTCTCTTCAGCAACTGTGGATTTTTTTGTCTATTGTAATTTCGTAGCAGTCAACTCATTGAGCAAGATAGGTATTTTACTTGCTTAAGACAGTGAATCATGTTTTCTTCTTCAAACAATTCTCGTTGCACTCACTGAAATCTGAGCGGTGATTACATCTGAAAATTTTAGGTGCAGAAAAGCTCGATGTCGTGACTTGCGAAGTTGGAGCAAGATGCAAAGAAGATGCAACCGGTCGCTCATGCACCTGCCAACCTGGGTATTCAGGGAAATATTGCCAGATCCGTGAGTTTTATAACAGGGCACGTACCGAACACTGCCAAACAATAGTAATGTTAAGATATTATTCAAAAATATTTGCATAGAACGATTGATGCAAAAAGATGTTTTGATTCTGCTGTTTTATCTTTTGCAAGTGATTTCCGCAATTTTAACGCGACTAAAATCATGTTGCTGTTTATGAAGCAGGAATAGAAAAAGTAAAAGTAATTTATAGAGCTGTGTTTTAGCTGCAAGATATGGTCAGTTTGCCAGAAAAAACAGCCCAAGTCGTTTGCTGATTGTGGTCTCATCAACTTCCAATAAACACAAATGAAATAGGTTTATGTGACATATAAACATGAAACTATGTGTTGCAGAGTAATTGCTGATAGAAATGTTTTGAAACATGCACATGCACATGCGAAATATATTGTTAGTATTTGGCTGAAGGCTGACAAGGAACAAGCGCCATTAGAAACTCCTCAAATATGTACGAGCATGTATATTTCATGTACAAATAAAGGTACAGGGCAAATTCCCTCAGCATTGGGCAAATTCAAACACACATTTGCAGGCTTGTAAGTGCCATGTGAAGTCAACAGATCTTAAAATGCAGCTAGTTTAGAAAAACTGCATTTTACTGTCTTTACAATTTACTTCCCAAGCTTATGTTAAGTCTGACTGCAGCTACGTGAATTCGTAGTCGCACAGCTGCTGGTTTTCAACTATAAGAATTCTAGTGGCAAAAATAGCCCACTAAAGTTATGGGTGTCTATGCATTTTGACTGGCAGAAGGGAATGTTCCGTATTTTTATAGTGTACAAAAAGGTTATCTTGAAGTTGTCTGACATGTCATGCAAATATTCCAAGGATTCAACAACAAATGGGTGAGAAGCACATCCGCTGAGACAAATTTGCAAGATAGTGTATACCTGTTCGGAAAACAGACAAAAAACTCTCAGGGTGTTTGTGGCCAAATGCCGTCGATGCCAATATACAAGAACAGATGTTTTTCATCTGCAGGGTTTTGCGTTTCTCCACCGTGAACACCGACTGTCTCTTCCAAACGACCTTAAGAACGCTCAGTACAGCAGAGGCATTCTAAACTCAAATAAAGATCAAGCAAATTGATTTGTTATTTTCACTCCATGAGGTTACACTTCTGCCCGTTCTACAATATGAACCGCTTGCTCTTTCCAGTAGGTTAAAGATATTCAGAACGCCAGAGGTGGCCAGCATTTGTGCACGCAGTACCTTTTATTGTTACTTTGCACTATGCAACAAAATACAGCAATCGCAAGTTTGTTTGAACGAATTACTGAAAGCGTCATTTTGCTTGTGCGATAAACTGTATTACCCTTGAAACGTCTGAACACCATTTACTTTCAGTCACCTTAATGTGTTGGTCAGATTTCTGCTTATTATATTGCGCTCGAACACTACTGTTCGGTTTGGACTTGACTTTTCTTATCAAACACAAAACTTCCGCTTTCAGTATCTTAATTCATGTTCTTCAGGCAACTATTGTGACCCAAGTCCTTGTATGAACGGCGGAACTTGCAGCAACTTCGAGGATGGATACAAATGTCTCTGTTCAACGTTTTTCTTTGGTCAGAATTGCACGATTGAAGGTACGTTGTATTCTGACTTTCTTTTTGACTTCCTAAAGTCTTCTTGAACACTTTTAGCTATGTTTTGGTGTAATACACAATGTGCTTATTGTCGTCCGCTCTGTACTTAAACTCGTTCATGCTGTTGAATTCAAAATACCAAATTAGTTCCGAAAGCTGAGGTGAAACATCAGCATTGAAGTGAATCGTCTCCAGAAGGATGAAGCAAGTCAACCAATCGAGCAAATTATGCATCATCAGTCCTAAAATCTTATTCAGTTGAATACGATTTTGGGACTGAGGATGCGTAATGTTGCGTGAAATAGATTTCCGTAAAAACATATGTGGAAACTAGTTACTTGAATACAAATATGTACAAGTTTGAGTCATCCAGAAAGAAGGAAGCAGAGCACATTTGACTGGTTTCTCGAAAGATTTTACAGCAAAACTAGAGCTTTTATTTGACACACCATTAATCCGTTTCAAAGCATTTTACTGATGTGTTTTTGAGTTTGTGTGATTATGAGTAGATGTTTTTTAAAATGTAAAGAGAGTCTTACAATTTACCTAGAGCGAATTGTAAACAAAACAGATTCTGTTTGTATATGAGATAATTATGCCTAATCCGCATGCGACGGATAATCTGTTAAAATCATAGTGTCTGATTCGTTGCTGTGAAAATAGTGTCTGATTCGTTGCTTTTGATAGATAGTAACAAAAGGGACTTAAGGTTTTTTCAAGGATTGTTCTAATTGTTTTGACATACGTATGCATTTGTTACGTTACATTCTTGCACATTTTGCTGCTTTTCACAAAGACAATCACATTTTTGCATTCAGGTGGTGAAAGTCATTTGCAAATTCATGTAAATAAAATGCGTTTAACAGCTCACCCTCATTTTTGAATGATTTCTGAAATTATTCGACCATGGTATTATACTAATTATTATTTAAATTTTTGCCTTACCTCTATAAATAAAACTTAGCTTGTTTCAACTTAGCTTATTGCAGCATTTCATATGCTTGTCAAAACTCTTTTGTCAATCCATTCGTTTTGTTTCAGCCGATGATCATCTGAACTAGGAACAACCTGCGAAGCTCATCAAAAATTTCCTAACAAGTGTACAAATCTGAAATCTCTTGGGAAGTGCACAAATTCGGCAGCTTTTGATGTAAATTGGTTTAAAGCATCCGCGCATAAGTGAACGATATACAGCGCGTCTACTAACAACAAGATGTACGTTTGTTTAATAAAAGATTTGATGCTTTCCTCAAGTAGCATGGCCGGGAGACATGGGGCTATTACATCACAAATATAATCGATTACGATTACTTGCCACCTGCTGGATACGATTACGATTACGAATAAACAAAATCACAATGTAATCGAATACGACAACATTGGAAGTAACCACGACTACAATCGCGATTACATTTTTCCTGAAACACCTCCAAAAGAAAACAATATTCCTTTGCATGGTTTGATCTTTGATGTAAGTATATTTTCAGACAACATACGATATGAATCAATGCAATAAACGAAATTACTAGTCTGTACGGATCAAGCACCGGAAAAAAGAAAAAACACATTTATTGTTTACTGACATGTTCGTGCCGTCAACAAACCATGGCGTTACTAAAGGTTGGGCTAGAAGTAAAACTTAGCGAAAAGAGGGCCACTAGCCTCTGTAGGGACCTACTAGTCAACACTCCGAAAAAAACTTGAGAAATGATGGTGAATCCTAATGTGGTTGGCTATACTAAAATCCCAAACCAAAGCAAAATAGTCCGAAAAACGCAAAAAGACGACAATCTACTGAAAACCAATTAAAAGAATACTAAAATCAAAATATAAGCTAAGCGGGGGCCTGTTTTTTACGTTTAGTTGTCTAGGGGAGTCAAATCGCCCCTCTTCCCTCCCGTCAGTTTCTCCACTGCAACACACACTTTAAATGTTGATTGAACAAACATAATAATCAATGCTTAAAATCTTTATTCCACTTGATAAACATCAACGCTTCAAAATCTTTCATCAGTCAAACGACATCTATCAGGCTGGAAAATTCGTCCAGTAACGGTGAAAATTCGTTTTTTGGTAGTCTCAAAATTGGTGAATATTTCTTGCAACTGCGGGTTACGATCGTCTGCAAGTCAGCATGTGATTGTGCAGCTTATAATTTGAAATGAAATGAACTGTGATGCCACTATAGCTACGCATCTGTCTACTGCACCAAAAGTCAATGGCCAACAAAACTTCACTGGTTTCCTTGAGTTTATTTTACCAGTATCTGGTGGATCACGGTTGACATGCTGGTCATCAGCGTTGTGGAAAGGTACCTTCGACTAAGATGAAAATACCTTAATCCTCTGAAAAAAACTTATTTTACAGTATACAATTTACCGTACTAATTATATACATGGCCTACTCCAGCACTTACATTCATAAGTTCATTGAATATATACTGTATAAATGAAACCAACACCTCCCTTCGTGATGTCCCGCTATTCTGTTGCCGAAATGTCAACCTGTTTTTTAAGAAAAGCTCCTATTTGTGTGGCTACGTCTCACTACACTAGACTCACAACGTTACTTCTGGCGGCCAACAGGAAGGCTTGCTGGAACAAAGCAAGAATTAGCTACAAACGCTGTGCTTGCCGCTGAACTATCTGGATTTAACGAACACAGACGGGCAAATAGCTTCCCCTGAAACATAACCATGACAAACGATGATAAAGGAAGAAACCCAGCCGCCACAACCGCCGTTCAGCGCATAGTGATGTAGGGTGAAGATTTCCAAGTTCAATCGCGAAAGTAATCGTCGATGACGATTAAATTGGCAATGTAATCGATTACGATTACAATTCATTTTCGGTCACTTCGATTACGATTACGATTAATCAAAAAATTTTAATTGATTACCATCTACGATTGCGATTACCCCATGTCAGATGGGCGCATGGTTATTCTTTATCAATTGTCTCAAACCACGTTTTTATAAAATGACAACCTACCGAGGCGAAAATTAAAGCAATTACAGTAAGTACTTATTCATTTTCATGCAGTTGTTCTTGCACGTTTCCGAAGGCCCTGTTGGTTTTTCAGGACTTGTCTCACCACTAGGTGGTGATCGGTAGAAATTTAAGCGCCTTTTGACACAAAGTTTCAACAGTGATTTTGATCGAGTCAGCAGAAACTTTACAGAAATCAATGAGTTTTTGTTGACACAACCCATCTCTGCACCAGGTGTGTTTGGGCAAGTCCATATGTTGGACAAAAGTGTACCTGATGCACAGTGCGTTGTTACAGCGCAGTTGCAGCTGGAGTCTTCTGTTATCATTTACATCAACATCATCACGTTGGCCAATCACACCTTGCTGTACCCCAACATCGTTCCTAACGTGTGTATTGTAGTCTCCCAAACAGATCGTGGATTCATTTGTTTCAACACTTCTCAGGTCATCACCACTGTAATTTCTTTAACGAATTGCTTTTCGAATGGCTGTTGAAAACAAAGAAACGCTCTGAATGTTTCGGAAAAGCTTTTTTTTACCTGCATAGTCAAAAAATGTACTTATCGTAGCTCTTCACACTGTTGGACGTCTATCATTTATTTAATAATTATTTAATTCCTTCTGCATTACTCATGCGAGTGACATTTTGGCAAAAATCTTTGATGATAACGTTGATCATTATTTCCACTTAGGATTTGCGGTAATTGCAAGCTATACAAGCTGCAAATTTTTTCCTTGCTCTAGATTAGTCATAGAAATGACTTTCATGATTTTGAATGATTCAATATCGTGATTAGATGTTTAAAACACAATTTGACAACAATTGTAAAAGTTTTAAAACCTATTCCAATACAACATAACCACATTACCCGCTAGCATTCTTTTTCATGGAACAAATATCGACTTTAATCGCTTTGTACTGGTCACGTGCGGCAATCTGTCTCTACGATCGTATCCGGTTTTCTCTAGAAAACCACTAGAAAAACGTATGAAAATAAATTGTTGTCTTCCTCTGCGAAATATGTGAGTACTTCTTCACATATCAATTGCTTTTTAAGTGGCTATTACTTTTTTGTAACCATAAGCCCCAAACCTAAACACTATACCCTAAATCCCAACCATAAGCTCTAACCGTAAACCCTAAACCTCAACACTAAACACTAATCCAAACCCTAATCTTAGACACTATCCCTGAACTAAACGCTAACCCCAAACCCTAACCTTGGACACTAACATTGAACTAAATTCTATAGGCCATTAGATATTGAACATAAAAACATGAAAAGAAATTGTCCAAATCTTTACACACATGAAACTCAACAAACAAATCCTTCTAACAGTAATAACATCGAAGTTGTTTTAAAATTTTTGTACCTTCTGTCAAACAGTTTTGCACATTTAGGGTTTACATTGTGACCTGCTTTGTAAAACACACAAACCTGCAATAATAACAATTAATGATAACTAACCTCACATTCAAAAAGTGACTCCGGCTTCACTCCGGCTCCTGAATACCTTCACTCCGGCTCCTGGCTTCACTCCGGCTCCTGAATACCTTCACTCCAGCTCTTGGCTTCACTCCGGCTCCTGGCTTCACTCCGGCTCCTGAATACCTTCACTCCGGTTCCCGGCTTCACTCCGGCTCCTGAATACCTTCACTCCGGCTCCCGGCTTCACTCCGGCTCTTGAATACCTTCACTCCTGCTCCTGGCTTCACTCCGGCTCCTGAATACTTTCACTCCGGCTCTTGGCTTCACTCCGGCTCCTGGCTTCACTCCGGCTCCTGAATTCCACTGGTCCAGTGAACGCTTATATGTTTCACCAATTAACTTTATCCAGAGGTGGGGAACCTATTTACTATCACGGGCCGCATGGATTGTGCATTATCGCTGGCGGGCCGCAAAATCAATTAATCTTATCCGAAAAGTCTACCTTTATCTAACTGTGAGGAAGAGTGACTTTTATTGACATATTATCGAAGTTTCTGTTTATAATGAGTTTCGTTTTGACCCGATGTTGTTCTCAAACTTGGGTGGAGAAAATTTTGATGCGGGCCACATCAAATGCTCACACGGCCACATTTGGCCCGCGAGCCGCAAGTTCCCCATCTCACCACTACACCACTGAATAAAGTTTATTGGGAAAGTCCAAAAGGTCAGCATCCTTACCATTTTCATTTTTGTCGTATAGATGTTTACAGAGAACATTCAACTGCCGAGAAGAAACAAACGTTTTAAATCAGTACAGCACTTAGCAACGTGTTATGCAATGTTGAAAGTCTCTATAATTGTAACGCAAATATGCATTTTTCAAGTAATGAAAGAAAAAAATCCTCGGATTAGATTTGTGTGAACAATCATTTTAGCCAGTGCACCTAGTCTGTCTTGTTTTTTTTACGGGCAATGTGGTACAGTAGGTTGACCACATGTCATTTTAAAGCTGGCATGCTGGGTTCAATTCACGATCGGGTAACACTTCTTCTATTTAGTCAGTTCTTCATAACCACTGCTAGGCCGCACCAAATCTCGTGGCAGGTATTGAGCACCCATTCGATTGTCTCATCATCCAGAACCGTCAGGCCGTGCAGTCCATGAGGAGTGCATCCATGAGAATGTTTTTAAAACAACACGACCCTCTCTGTAGATACGCCACGATATTACACGACGCTTTAGCAAGTGTGATTTGACCTAATTTAACTCTGTTAAGTGATCATTGTCTATGGAAAGAAATCCTTTCTCAGCAAAGAATCAGGCACGAAGATCTTACAGACTATATATTTCGCCTACGATGTAGGCATCATCAGCTCTTATTCAAAGAGAATGTGATCATCGTGGATCTTTCCAGCAATTGTTTTCTGTGAAGCTTTGAATGAACTATAATACAAATCTACCGTACTGGAATGTTGCATCGAGAGTGGGTTGTGTGCTTTCGCAAGTCATAGCAGCCAGCGGAAAGTCATCTTTTGAAGTTGAATTTTACACCTAGCATCATTGTTACGAACACGAGGTGCAGCTGTTAGGAGTTTTTTTTTTTTTTTAATCAGACGTATGCGAACGTTAGGTACCCGGATGGTCGAGAAACGCCATTATAGCATTGAGACATTTAGCACCGTGCCCCCGATTTCAAGCCACGGGTCCAGAATTGTCCGAACACGCGGCTGCGGACCTTTCCCGCGATAATAACAAGGAGCGTCCACTTTCCTCTTCAGAGGAAGGCGATCCTGTGCCCGTGGTCGATGGTTCCCCGTCGCAGCAATGGACTGCACCTACCCACGGCTCTGACTCTCCACCTGAGCTTGTGGGACAATCACCCGAGTCAGCGAGTGATGAAGCGCTGCTGCCTCGGAGATCTACGCCCTCCACCCGAGGCGTTCCGCCAATCAGATACAGTTGTGACAATTCATTTTAGTTCCGCCTTATGTTCTCACTGATTAATTTCTGTTTCGTTTCTGTTAGTAAATTTGCTCCCTTCGTGGCGCTTTGCTATAGGATGGGTGAATGTTGTGAATTAGTTACTGTTCAATGTTTCTGAATCGTTTCGATCTGACTGTGATTACTCGTAACGCCAGAGGCATTCATGCTGATTACCGCTGGTAGTCTTGTTCGAGGTGCTTAACTCTCCACTCACTTGCGTATGACTGCTGATGTGATAACGTCGATTTATTGTAAAGGTTCCATTGACTATGCCGTTGTTCTCTACGTGCAGGTGTATCAGCATTTTAGTAATAGCCAATAAAGGGCTCAACTCACATAACAACCTCCTTTTAGTTGTACATCCAAAAGTAACCTGTGATCTCCTATAAAACTAAGTGTCCACACCGAAGGATATTTTGGTGTGATTTTTAACGTCCAAGAGGGCATTTTATTTTATTTTTTAAAAAGAAGGACATGTCTACCAAAATGAGCACATATGGCAGGCCTGCCCCTGTCCCCTTGCTACGCCACTGAAAGTACGCATATCGGATGAAGCATAACGTGTTTAATCGGTTTCATATTCTCATAGAAGATCATTGTCAGGATTATATACAGTGGTGTGTGTTTAAGGGAAGGCAAGCGAGGCACTTGCCTCGGGCCCCCCTTTTTAAGGCCCCCTCAAGGTATTTCGTGCATAATTATTACTCATTTTTTGTGAAAAACTTATTATCCGCTCATGTAATATTTTCCGAACCACATCAAAATTCAGTACTCTGCCTCTAAAGGGCACCCAAGAGCAACTACAATGTGTAAGTGGTCTACTCTGTTGCAAAAGGGGCCCCCAATAACAGCTGTAATGTGCAGGTACCCTGCTTTACAAGGGCGCCCAACAGCAATTGCATTGTTTAAGTACTCTGCTTGCAAAGGGACCACAATAGCAACTGTAATGTGTAAGTCCTGCGCTTTCAAAGGGACCCCAAATAACAACTGTAATGTGTAAAGTACCTTGCTTTCCAAGCGGCCCAACAGCAACTGTAATGTATGAGTAGGCTACTTTGCTTTCAAAGGGGCCCCCAACAGCAATTGCAATGTGTACACGTAAATACCTTGCTTTCAAAAGGGCCCAAAGTAACTGTAATGTATGAGCACTTTTCTTTCAAAGGGTCCCCAATTTCACTGATTCTTGTGTTTCATTTTCCAATTTGGACGGTTGAAGCTTGCTTTGGGGAGCTAAGTGGTTACGGGACGGAATTTTGGGCCCCTGTGACAGCGTGGGCCCCCAATTGTGGGTATGGAGTGCGGCTGATATGGCTCTGGTCATATATTTACGATACATTACAATGCCGGATCTAAAATCCTACAAAAAGTATAATGCCAGTGCTTTCTTCCTCGAATTGAAATTTGTATGCATAGGGAAACATCGAAATATAAACAATCAGTCTTAATCCTTGTTTCACCAGTTTCTTCAGTTGGGATTAGAGACAATAACATTAGATTTCTTACCCCGACAATGATCTTACATGAGGATATGAAACCGATTGAAGACGTTAGGCTTCATCGGATATGCGTCCTCTCTCACCTGATGTGCGCATGCAAACACTGCAATATAATGCTATCTTTGTATCACTGAAGACATTGAAGTTGCAGATGAAGTTATCACTTCAAAAAACCCAAATGCCATTTGTTCCAAATATTACTTAATTTGGTTAATTGGTGTTGTCTTGCACGATTAATATAGGAAGTTATTCCGATCATCAACGACAAGAAAGCGGAGGCAGCAACTGCTGTCGTTGCCCAGGGCTTTTCTCCAAAACTGTAATCGCAACAACTTAGCGACGATAAACAACCTGAGGCTTTGTTTTCAGTGGCTTTCTAGCCCAATCCGTTCAGTGGATATATCTGATCATAGAATCCAAAGCCTAGATTGCAGCTGTAGTGGGCCTTGAAGTTCGTAAACAGCCATATGCTTTCATCAGTTTTTCAAGTCAAGCATTGATTTCATCTACACCTACCATGCATCATCAGCCAAGAGGAATTTAAACACGAAGGGAAATTTTAAGCTGAAACATATTTGCTATTTTCAGAATTTCTACAAGGACGAATGTATATCGACGGTCTTTGTGCAGACAGAACTAAAATCATTCAAGGAGTTTTTTCTCGGTGTCTGAGAGACACACCGTCCAAGATCATAGCAACTGTTATAGAGAGATACTCTTCTGACAGCGTCATCTTTACTATATATGATCTCACCAGATCTGGATTCAGAGCTATTTTTAACACAACAAATGGATTGGGATGGGCATCACATTTAGAGTGGAGAACATTTTACGGCAAGTTTCATTTTGCTTTTTACTCACAATTTTTCGGCAATGACATCTGATAAATCTACATATACTAATGATATCTAAATCGATTTGAACTGCTAGGAAACGACCATGAATATCCAATGCTCTTGTTCAAACCAAACTGAATGTTCGAGGAAGTATTCATATTTGTTTATTTCCCTGCTCAGGTCGCGTAAAACGTTCGTCCTGTTTCTGCCGTTGCCCGAACTAGGGAAAAATTGTTCCTATTTTCACAAAGGCTGACTGAAATGTTTTAGGTCTAGGTAACTCTTTTTATAACTGAAATTATCCTTGGAAAAGCTTGTCAAAGTCCTCACAACTCACGAATTCACGGATACTCTGTTAGTTGAAATTTCGTTGTGAGGAAGAAACGTTTTAAACGTTGACTATTGGTAAAGCGTTAAATTGACCATTAAACTGCATAAAAAGAAATTGTGTTGTGCTTTCTATTGTCACTTATTTTTGTTATCAGATAAGCAGATATAGTCGATGTAGATTAATTATTGTAGTGGGTAAAAAATTTTGTTTTAACCCTGCTCAGGTAACCTCTAAACACAAACACCGTTCTTGTCCTTGCACAAAATGGGCAAATTTTGTTTATTCGCTTATACTGTACTAACTGACAGGTTTGGAAGCGCGCGAGGGTTTTTGTGCAACTTAGCAAGTCTTCTCAAGCTCATCCGATCAGAAAAAAAACAACGTGTTGATTTTGGAAAATTGTTTGTATGATGAAGAACAAAAGCAATTTTCCAAACAAAATGTGGGAAATGATCTTAACAAATGAACGAAAAAGTATAGAAAAATCAAAAAATTCCGCCAGTAGACGTCATTGGTGGTCTGTTTAAAGTTGAAACAGAACCTCATTTGAAGCTTGTGGTTCTATCTGCAATAAACGTGAATTAGGTTGAGACATGAATTTTTTCTATTTTCATTGCAATTTTCAGCCGCATTAATCAAGCTTACCCAAAATGGGCAAATTTTTTACGAAAATCAGGCATGTCTGGTAAACTTGCCGAAAATGGGCAAATTCGTTGCGACAATTGCTGGGCAATCAGATTGATCGCGGCACTGCTATTGACTTTCATGTCTCACATACGGCCAGTCCGTCGCCACAGGAGTATTTGATGGGCTAAGCCCACCCAAACAATGCACCAGCCCCAAAATTGAAATATGAAAACTATAAATTAGTGGAGTTTTGTCAATTTGTACAATGTCAAGGGCAACGTTCCCTCTAAGAGCTTGCTTAGTGTGCGCGGAATGGAAGGCCGTGTGAGCTCAAATCTCAAAGATGGGGCTTGCGTCCAATTGAAAGCACGTATTTAGTTTGTCTTGTCAATACTTATGCAGTGCGCGGCAGAACGAAAGTACTGCGCGGGGGTTCTAGGCCAGCTGCGCGGCCTCTCAGCCGCGCAGCTTAGAGGGAACATTGGTCAAGGCATTAACAGGGAAACCAAAAACTCACTCTAACCATAACGTCGGGTGATTTTCACTCGAACTCACACTAACCATAACGTGGAGTGATTAACGCACAATCAACCATAACATCGGATGATTTTGACCTTGGGACCACGTGGCCACCACTCCTGTCCGGGTGGAAATCGCCCGGGGTTTGTATTCCAGGTGTGTGCGTAATCTTTGCTGAAAAGTTGAAAGTGATCAATGCAAACAAGTGCTACCCATCGTTGACAGTTGGCACGTGAACCTCGTTTTGTTCTGTTTTGATAGTGGACAGGTTCCACAGCGTTGTTTGGTCTCAAAGTTTATGTCCTCAACAAAATGCTTTGGCCTTGTGCCACAAGTGAACGCACAACTCGAAGCAAGCCTTTTTTTGGCGAAGCCAGAGTTCTAGAAACTTCAATTAGGTAAAGAGAAGCACAAAGTTCATCACGTCCTCAATAAAATGCTTTGACCTTTCACCACAAGTGCACACAGTGCAGGCCCTTTCTGGCTCCAATTTCTTTCCTCTGAAGGAGAAGGAGAAGGCGTCATACATTCTCCTGGCTGTTTCTCAATCAAAATCACAAGCTGAGCAGGAGCCATTCGCGCCAAATTGATTTGTGTCGCCAGGGCTTGCACCTGGGTGATCTACTCCCGCGCTGGCTTCGGTCAAAGGTTGCTGGCGTGGCTTACTAGTGAACCTACATGCACCAACTCCTTTTGCCCTAATTGGTCAAGGTTACCTTTGGAGGGATCTTTGTGAAGGAATTTTGTTACACCTCAGGTAACCATGAGTTAATTTGGGCAAGTTTTTGTTCCCCATCGAAAACTACAAAACTTGTGCAGATTTCGAAAGGACTGCCGAAAGAGCGTCTAAAAAATTGCAACTACTGAAAGAACCAGCTTTCTACGTGAATGCTAACTAATTTTTAATTTAAGTAGAACCGTTTGCCCAAATTGGGCAGAGGTTACCTGACCAGGGTTAAACAAATCTGGAAAATTCGCTAAAAAACATAACAGGATTTCTTTCATTTCAGGTTCTGGAAAATCTTTTTTCATACACAATCCTTGCCGTAACGGAGGTTCATGCACAAACACAGCAGGAGGACAAGTTTGTTTTTGTACCCCAAAATCTAGTGGAAAACACTGCCAGAAACGTAAGCAATAACGTTCTTTATTCTCGGGAACCGATGGCAAGCTTTTCATGACGTAACCTTCCGGTATATTAAACTGTATTGATCGTATAATTCATTGCTCGTAAATCTGTTTGAATGACTGTTCAAGCAAACATGGTTTCTCCCAAACTATGGTGGTAAAATATTTTGACATCTGCAAAAGTAGGTACTACTTCAAATGTTTGTTTCCGACTTCTAGGTAGTGAAATAAGTATCACGTTCTGTCATTCTTACGTAACGATTAAGCAATTTTTATTGTGGAAAACGTGCAGGATAAAGGAACAGTTGTGAAAAGTTTTTGTCTGTAGAGTCTTCATGATACAGGGAAATATCTGTATGCACTTTACAAGAGCATCCTTGAACTACTTCAGCGGTTTTGATGCAGCAGCTGATGCACAAGTTGACATGCAACAAATGCCCCCTCCTAGTTAAATATACATAACCCCAGGTTTCAAACACATGTACACTGAATACTGTTTGAAGCGGTGTGCAGACAATTGAGACAAATTCTTTTGAGACCACATTCATTCGAGACCACTTCATTTGAGACCACGTTCATTTGAGACCATGACATTTGAAACCTGTTGATTTGAGACCACATTCACATGAGACGTTTTAATTTGAGATCACATTCACTTGAGACCTATTCATTTGAGCCCACATTCATTTGAAACCATATTTACTTGAGACCACACTCATTTGAGACCACATTCTTTTGAGACCCCATTCATTTGAGACCCCATTCATTTGAGACCATTCATTTGAGACCACATTCATTTGAGACCACATTCATTTGAGACCACATTCATTTCAGACCATTCATTTGAGACCACATTCATTTGAGAGCACATTCATTTGAGACTACATTCATTTGAGACCACATTCATTTGAGACTACATTCATTGGAGACCACATTCATTTGAGACCACATTCACTTGAGACCACATTCACTTGAAAACACATTCACTTGAGACAACATTCATTTTAGATCACATTCACTTTACGCCACGATAAACTGAAGCTGTTTTGATTTACTGTAAATCACATTTTTATGATCTGCTTTCCACTTCTTTGCGAGAGACCTGAAGTTTTGCAAGGTTACCCCTTCCGTGTCGAAGGTGACTCACGCTGGGCAGGGCCGGATTAAGGGTGGGGGGGGCAATTGCCCCGAACCTCCGCTCCTAGGGGGCCCCCGTGATGACATTTATTTTGTTTAAAATAAAATATTCGTTTGAAGAATCGTCGTGATTCAAAAGAGATACAAAAATACAAACTCTGTATTCTGATGATGCGTTGATTATGATTTCTCTGCAACTTTGAGTTTATGCCAGTTTTAGCAATCACTACAGAATATCACTACAGAAATGGTTCTGTTTGAATAAGAGCTGATGACGCCTACATCGTAGGCGAAATATATACTCTGTAAGATCTTAAAGTGTCCGATTCTTTGCTGAGAAAGGATTTCTTTCCATAGACAGTGTCACTACAGAATACAAATATTTTCGGTTTTGTTCAATGCAATAAATTTGAATTTTGCTTGTAACTTTTCCTAATGATCGTTCTTTTGGCATGGGTTTATCTAATCGTGCATCACGCCTACTGCACAAATGTCGCGAAAACGATACTGTTTGCGTGCTGGCAGCAATGCTAGTTCTGCTGTAGTTGCTGTTTAGTATCAACGATTCCGTAACTTCTTGTACGGTCTGGAGGTAGCCACAGCCGAACCGCGACCTTTGTTTCGTCATAAAGGGTAACGTATGGTGGAAACGCACTTTTCCTCCAATGGCTACTATTCTTGAGTTACATCATAAACATAAGAACCTATTCAAACCCTTTACACCACATGTTATTGCGTGGTCCGTCAGGAAGCTTTTTTTATCAGTCAATTTGTAGAACGAAAGAGCAGAAAACGAAATTAGTGTTTAGCTAAACTATGACCAGAGAGGTGGAGAAAGGATTTCGCACAAGTGCTTCTTCCTCCTTGAGCTCAGGGAAATATCACTGAAACTCAATTTCAAGGGAATGAAGGTGGTCTATTATAAATGTCTTCAAACTCTCATCACGTTCTTCAGTTTTTTCAACAACACTTGACAATTTTTCAAACACAGCAACGTTTCCTTGCATTACTTTGCGACGCCAGTTTTGCAACTTCGAATAAAATGCTTGCAGATTCGTCGCGAAGGTAGGTGATGTTTGCACCCTTTTCTTGCAGCTTCAGATTGAAGTTATTCAATTTTTCAAAAATTTCTGCCAAATAAGCAAGGCTTTTCAACGAAATCTTATCACTAATGTAAGATAAGATCTCGTTTGCTTTCAGTTCTGAGAATAACTTTATTTCATCCTTCAGCCTCAAAACCGTGGTGTAGAACGTTTTCTTTCAATATCCATCGTACAGACATGTGGAATAGAAGACCTTCATGTGTCAAAAACGTGTCTTTCCAGAGTTGTTTAAACAGGCAGGTGGTAAAGCTTCCTGATTTCATGTAATTGATAATATTTTCATCGTGGAATCCAGAAAATTTCTGAGGAGTAGGTAAACTTCTGCTAGCAAGCGCACATCTGTGAATGACACACTTTGCTTCAGCAGCAAGTTCTTGAACGTTTTTGAAAACCTGAACGTTATCCCATCATTGCAGGAGTTCCATGAGTTCAAATCCCAAACGTATTTCCACTGCAGCTCTGCAGAATCAACAAAGATTTACTTCTCCAGAACATCTGCACTTGTTGTAGTTTGCAGTTCCTCACAAAACAAAAACTCCACTTTAATGTCACCTGAATGAATAAATCTCACGAAAACAAGCAACTGGTTACATGAAGTAACATCTGTTGAATCATCCACTCGAAAATAAAAGGTTGGAGATGCTTTCATTTATCACCTGGTCTTTCACATCTTCCAGCGTATTTGAAATGTGCCTCTGAATAGTATCGCTGGAAACAGATACTCGTCTCATGTTTGCCTTACTATAGTTTCTCCAAGAAGCAATTTTACTGTTTTCAACAAACGGTTTCACAAGCGTTCCATCAATCGTGCTAGATTTTTTGCTTGGCAATTTCAAGTGCGACTTCATATGAAGCCTGCGTTCTTTGTGAAAACGAGCGGCAAGACGTCTCTCACGCTTCAAACTTGCTTCATGGCGTCAGAAGAATTTTAAACCTTTTTTGGCGTGAAATGCCGTATCATCTTCGAAGGTTTCATAGACAAAGCGCTGAGAGCCTTTATAACACTGCAATACGTTTCTTCTTGAATGTTGACTGCAAATACACAACAATAAACTCCTGGTAGGCTATCTTAGAGAACATCTAGTTTAAAACTAAAATAAATTCTTGGTGAAGTTTTGGAAGGCTTTGTCTCTAAATGCCGTATGAACTTCGAAGGTTTCACAAACTCAGCACTGAGAACAACGTTGCACAAAACACACTGTAGCTTCACTGTGCTTTTGTCGACTATGGATTTAAAACCAAATTTTAAATACACTTCAAACTACTTGCGTTTCTTGTCCATGGTAAAAATATAAATGAAAGTATCATAATACTATTACAGGTAAATTACGTTTCTACCTGACTGCTGATTGCAACTTCACAAATATAAGCTGCTGGTAGCAAAGACTACAACTGTTTTAGAACAAGAATGATCAAATGCGTGCGTCAGTTCACAAAAGCAATATGCCGCTTGTACTATAGGGGAGAACGGGGTATGTTGAACCATTTTTGCATGTTTTGCCATTGCTCTTTTGGTGTAGGCACTAGAAACCTGAAATTGGGGCATTTGGTAGTTCAACCCACTTAACACATTTACATACAGGTTGTTTGACATAGGTTTTTATATTCTGAGCATGAATTAAAAACAAAAAACATCACTTTTGCGGTTCAACTTACCCCGTGCGTTGGGTAAGTTGAACCAGGTAGTGGGGAAATTTGAACCAAATTAAAGATCTGCCACGAAAACAAACTGATGCAGAATGAAATGTGGGAATATTTACACTTGCGTGAAGGTATTCAAAAATATTTAAATCCGTTGTAAACACATCTAACCATTGATGCATTAGGAAGTGGCAGAGTAGGCCTACTTTCACTGAAGTAAATTTATCTGATTTTTGAAGTCCGATGAAAATACAAGTTTCTTTTGTCTTTTCGTCGTTCCAGTGACTTCTCGAAACGGGAGAATATTTACATTGTCACGTTTTGAAAAAGAACACTCGTCACCACACTTAGAAGTGACGACTGGTCTTTCTTCCTGTTGTAGGGTAATTTCTTCCTCTTTTCAAGAATTTCCTTCGCATTCTACAATTATGTCATCAATACTCCCAATGGGTGTAACACATGAAAGAGTTTTTTGCCAGTGAAGCTCACAGCAGTGGCAGTTAAAGCCAGTATGGTTTGGGGCGTAGATTTCAGTAATACAGTAACCTGTTTGGTTACTCACGTTTCATTACTGTGTCACTACTGTAAGGGAGATGAAGTATACATCACAACATTGCTGTGACAAAACAATGGACGGCAAAATGGCCTTAAATTGTGAATGCTGTTTTTCCTTAAATTGTGAATGCTGTTTTTTTCTTCTCCTGACTACTGCCTTGCCGCGGCGGAGAGGCTTGCGTACCTCTGTGACTCCTAGAGCTATGCTGGCGGGAGCGCAAGCTCCCAGCAGGGCCACCCATGCCAGACAGGTCAAAGGATAGAGGTCTGACTAAAGTAGTCGCAGGTAGGCA
>Ga0210059_1002938_pt1 | contig 26994 bp, 16 predicted proteins | sample Ectturendosymbi2_FD_188042 | JGI IMG/M metagenome (GOLD analysis project Ga0210059, IMG submission 188042) | Ecteinascidia turbinata endosymbiont from Florida, USA - Sample 2 (SPAdes) (version 2) | ecosystem: Host-associated > Tunicates > Ascidians > Unclassified | place: Key West, Florida... | reverse complement strand
GTCGTCAACCTCTATTTCCTATCCGGTGTTGGAATGTCTTCAACCGTGTCCAACATGACCTTCCACGAACGAACAACAGCATTGAACGATGGCGCAATGCGTTCAGAAAGCGTGTCTCAATATCCCACCCGACCCTTCGCAGACTCGTCAAGAAAATCATGCAGAAGCAAGGTTCCAACGAAATAGTGATTGATCAATTGAATGCTGGAATTGTTGGCCCTCCTAGGAAGAAGGTGTATCATGCTCTCAACCAACGGCTGAAAGGCATTGTCGAACTTTATGACTCAACTATTCTTGACATAAACAGCTACCTTCGAGCAATTGCTCACAACTTGTAGATTTGTTTAAATAATTGGTAACCATGTACTGCAAATACATTAATTTGACTGGAATGTGTATTTAAAACGCATTACGTATTTCATTGATAAAATTCATTCTATTCTATGTATTTGTTCCATTCTATCTGTTAAACGCCGGTATTGAGTTCAATAAAATTCCTAGGCATTGCATGTGTGCATTCAAAACACTTGTGTTGGGTTTTTAAAACACTTAAAACATACTTGTTTTACAGGAACGTAGCCAGAAATTTTGATAGTGAAGGGCATGTAGTTTCGTAGCTATGGGAGGGCGGTCCGTCCCTGACGGCTCTTGTAGGGGGGGGCACAATGGGCTATGCCGTAGCCTATAAACCTGTGCAGGCTGTATTCAAATAACAGCGGTTTTTTGATGTCGAAAACAGAGGGAATTTTAGAGCTAGTGCATTTGTTGGCGAAATATGATTCAGTGTTTCGTGAATAACATCTAAGAATCCAGCTGGGAAACAAGTTTGTTACTTCCTATCTGTCTCCTATTATTTAGAACGAGTTTACAGAAATTTTGGGAGAAAACAAGAAAAATGATCAAGCAAGTAAAGAAACCAAGTACAGTACTTTTCCATAGCATTCGACAGCACCCTTGATGCTTCCCATGAGGATCAAACGAGCCAAATTTCATACTATGTTATCATCCATGGAGATAAAGTGAAGGTTGTGGAATCATTTGTCAATTTCACCGAAGCAAAAGGCAAAAGCGCCGAGAATATTTCAACGATGATTTTGGAAAAATTAGACAAAGACAGAAATGATATTCAAAATTGTAGAGGGCAAGCATATGATGATGCTGCAGTGATGGCTGGTCTGCGTACTGGTGTTCAGAAATGTATCAAGGAAATTAATAAAAAAGCAGAATATGTTGCTTGTACAAATCACTCGATGAATTTGGCGGGTGTTCATGCAGCTTCTGTTGATGTTTGGAAACGTTTGTTTGAATTTTTTCTTCATCAACCCATCACTGGGAAGTTCTGACTTCAGTGACTGGTCAAGGTGTCAAGCGCATAACAAAAACTCGGTGGAGCACAAGGGGAGACGCTGTAAGTGATGTAAAAAAAGCATTTCTCAAAAATATTAACTGCCCTAGAAAAGCTAGCTGGTGAAGAAGAAAATATAGCTGCTAGTGCAGATGATAGTGTTCTGCTTGTTGCGTTGCAATCATTTTTCTTTTTATGCTTTCTTGGCCTGTGGCTACCCGTCCTTTTAGAAATTAACGACACACAGACGTACCTTCAAACCAAATGATTTAGCATACAAAAATGTGATGTAAAACTCAGGGCCATGAATACATTTCTCGCTGAAAACAGAACCAAGGTAGTAAGTAATGATTGCAATGACCTGGGGATAGCCATGTAGCGTCAGCGTCGGCCGAAAAAGAAGAAACAAAAGTTTGGTGAAGGATCACGAGACGCTGAATTGCCATACGATATTGAATTGAAAAGAGAAATGTTTTCGTCGCTAGACAGAGTGATCGAAGAATTAACTTTGAGATTTCAACAGCTTCATGCACTTGCTGAGAAATATGCCTTTCTTACCCCGTTGAATCTTTTGGATGATAAATATAAGCGTCAAAAAGATCACGATCACGACGACTTCGATAAAGAGGAGTTCCCCATTGAACGAAAAAGTCTTCAGCATTTTATTGCTGTTGCTGATATTGAAGAAGGAATAACGATGAGGAAAAAAGGCCCCCTTGAACTTTTGCAGTTTATCCAAAAGTATAACATTTGGAGCTCAGTTTCAAATATAGTAATAATGCTGCTGATTTTCTTCACAAATGCTGTGAGCGTTGCTATACCTGTGAGAGGAGTTTTTCGAAACTAAAATTGATCAATAATTACTTTAGATCTAGTATGAGTACTTTGTGGTTGAGAAATCTTGCGCTACTCTCTGTAGAGCAACAATTGACAGATGAAATAAATTTTGACATTACCATTGAAGAATTTTCCAAAAAAAGGCAAGAAAAGTTACTGTGCAGAAAATTGTAGTTTTCATTTCAGAAATCAAGATTGTCCTAATTTTTTACACTTTTTTTACTATTTTTCCCTATGCTGCATGTCGTTTTTTCATTTTGTTAAACTATTACTTATAATGTTTGAGTTTTTTAGTATGTATTTAAAGCACAGGCTTACTATATTTGAGAATATGAGGGTAATATTATAATGGTGTACAAACTGGGTAATATACATACACAAAGCTTTAAGAGCCAGTCACTGTGCAATACGTATTTTTATGGGCTTCGGGGGCGACAAACTCAAGGCCGCCCCGGGCAGTCCACAGTATAGCTACGCCGATAGGGGAGGACAAACAAAATAAAAGTCTCAACATTGAAATATCTAACGCCCCTTGTTTTTACAAGCATTATACAACATAAAATGTGTATTTTTCTGGCCGTTTTTTTTCTGAATAAGTATGTTCAAACTTAAGCCGGCTAATGCAAAGTTTCTTTTCATTTAATTGACAAGTTTCAAAAGTTTTTTTAGTAAAGTTCCCAGCTTTTAGTTTGGATTAAAGCCACCATTTGCTCGTAATGCTTTCTTGCAAAAAGGCTCTTGAAAATCACGATTCTATAAATGCGAAATCAGCAGTATACTTTTAGCAGCCAATAGTGCAGTTGAGCAAGTACCCATCGTGACCGCCATCAAGGTTGCGCTTTTCGTATTTACATGCTTCCCTGATATATACCAACATGCTTTCAATCGAAGCCAAGCAGCAAGTTTGCTCTAAGACACCGACTGCCAAAGTATATCTACAAACCTTGCGCACATATGAAATGTTGATCTTGTCCAATTCTTGAGCGACTGGTTGACGTATGCAGCTAATAACTTAAAGGCTGTAGAATCCCTCAACGCGTTTGAAAAATGTTTGGATTTAATGTCATTAAATGCTATGAAATGCAACTGCGGTAGCATATTTGTACGCTTCTTGCAATAAACTTGCTATTTCGAGTTAACAATATAATTCACAAATATGACATAGACATTATCGCAAATTGGGGAAAACTACACATGTCCTCTCAACAAACTTGCATATATTTGACCCACTCAGTCTGCACTAAAAGTGTGTTTGCGAAAACGAAGGTACCATTGATTTTATCACCGCGGCTCTGCACTACAAGTAAGAAATATTTGTCGCTGCAGCTTGACATAACGGTTGGTCCGTTGATGTAGCCCAGCGGTTCCCAAAATATGGGTCGAAACCCAAACGAGGGTGGAGAAGGGTCAACAAATGGGCCGCACCGAGGCGATCCAAATGAGTCGTGTATTTTCAACGTTACCACTGCTTCTCTGTGTCTGTCTGTAGCGTACATACTTGACAAAAGAGCAGATTACTGACATTAAAAATATAGCAACTTAGGTCTACTGCTAAAAATCATCCATACAACCATTATTGTTTCATACCTTGTTTGAGGCTTAAATTGCGAGGTGTTCATTAAACTCAGATTTTGGTCGCGCTCATAAAAGGTTGGGAGCCGCTGATCTAGTCATTTTTACGTAAGTGTTTGAAGTCTTTTTTTAAATCCATTACTGGAACAAACAAATGCCAATGGATTGGGTAAAAACTTTAATTTAGTTTCATTTTAGTCACATGTGCTTTATCGAGAAAACAGACTGCAAGCTATTTGTAAGTAATCGTCATGTCAATACCCTCAGCACTTTCAAATGCATCTCACTATTTTCGTCAGATTTTACTGCTGACTCTTCCCGTGGCGGTTGAATGAATTCGAATTTAGTGTAGAATAAGAAACTGGCATTAAAATCAGGTGAAAGTTGTAACACTTTCAGATTATGTGCAGGACGGGTTCTGATTACTTGATAAAACGTTTTTACTCGCAGGCAAGCTAATGTGAAATCATTTATGAAAACGTTAAGGCTCCACATTGTGATTGAAGTGGAACCGTTGCAGTACATGTGTAATCATCACAAACAGATATCTAGAGTAAATGCTATTGTTGCTAAACAGTGTCTCTGGCCTAATTGCATAAAAAAAGACTTTTAACTTTCAAAGTTTGAACTTCAAGGCATGAAACGTATATCAACGGCATATTCACGCATTTAGCTGCACAAAAATCTCCGATGTTCACTTAAGGCTGTGGTCAACAAAATCCGGGTCCTTGGCCCAATTGTGGGCAGTTCAGCACTTTTTATTGTTCCGCGCAACATCTATGTTGTGGTTGCCCGGGTTAAACATACGCTACTGTAACAGCTATGCAAAATTGATTTTTTGACGTTAGCTGAGCATTGCTTTTGTCAATACACAGTTCATGACATTAACAGAGCATTGTCACATAACAGGTAACTGCATTCAGCATAAGTTTGAAATTGGGACATCAAAAATAAGCATGGGTCTTTACTTGCGACTGAAAACGCGTATTGGGCCACCATAACGAAAGTTTGACGAGCACTGATTTAAGGCAACGGCTGATGCTGCAGACATGGGTAAGTTATACAATGTTTATAGCACGTCAGCGTTGTGAAAGTAGAATATTGCGATGGTCTTGAAATGAAGTTTACTGTATATCACCATTAGGTGGGATACAGCAAATTGGTGCGCCAGAAACAGCTGCGAAAACCGTTACTCCTTGTTTTGGTTTCGGTTAGTGATTGCAATCGCTTAGAGACACGTTTGTATTTCAATATCAAAAACTTGCATTGGGAGAAAACCTTAGGTAAACTTCAGCCATGATATGAGTACTCCAGCATTTGCACTGTACACAACATTTGACCAATTAGTAAACCATACTGTTTTGATCAGGTTCGACTAAAAACTGAAGAAGGATAGGTTTCTTTACGTTGAATTGCACTGAGCTATTTCTTTGGTTAATATATCAAAATCTTTAGTAACCAGAACAATTTTGGTGCAACGTTTGGAATTGGGCAATTGCTCCCATTGCCCCCCACCTGGCTACGCGCCTGGTTTAATAAATTTCAGTAAACTCGTTGTATGTGTGCATTTAAAACGCTTGTTTTGTGTTCAATAAAATTTGATGAATTCATTGTATAGGTGATTTAAAGGCTAGTGATATTGGGTTCAATAAAATTCGATAAACTCATTGCATGGGTGCATTTGAAACTCTTTTGTTGGGAATAATGAAATTCGATGAACGTATTGCATGGGTCCATTCAAAATGCTGGTATTTAGTTTAAAAAAATTCAATAAACTGTCGCTTCGATAAACTGTCGGTTCGATAAACTGTCGTTTCGATGAACTGTCCTTCGTTAAATTGTCGCTCGATGATTTGTCCTTCGATAAATTGTCGCGTCACGCACCTTAATAAGGTGCAGTAGGCATTAATGAGTTAAGTCGACAAACTAACAAGCAAAAAGTATGCGAAAAAAGTTTATCTCCTTTGCGCAATAAAAAAGTTGATGTGAATCATCAAGCTCAAGGGACCTGTTTTAACACCAACCCCCCCCCCCCCTTGCATAGGCCCTTGTTTGTTACTGACATACATAAAATCTTTCAAAGCAACTTCCGTTAGGCTTATCACTTAAAATGCATTCCATTTCTAAATTATGTTACCATCACTCACAAGTGCTTACTTCACTGCTGTTTAGACCTCCGGTTATGGTTCTTACTCCTGCTAACTATACCAGTCGATACTAAAGAAAGACAAAAACGGACTTTGCACTTGGACAAAATTAAGTAGAGAGTTATGAATGCAGCTGTACATTACATGGTGATGACCACGCCGTGATAATGTCTTGCAATGGTTAAATCAGATAAGTCGTTTCGATAAACTGTCGTTCAAAAAACTGTCGTACAATAAACTGTTGTTCGGTAAACTGTCGTTCGATAAGTTGTCGGTTCGATAAACTGTCGTTTCGATGAACTGTCGGTTGGATAAATTGTCGTTCGATGAATTGTCGTTTCGATGAATTGTCGTAGTATCGTATTGAATATATAATTTTTATCATTCAGGATTTCTGAGCAACTTTGCGCTTGCCCTGAAAAACCGAGTTGCACTGAAAATATTCACTGTATTGAAATATTTTTTTTCTATCATTCAGGATTTTTTAGCAACTTGCGCTTGACCGGAAAACCGAGTTTGCCCTTAAATTTTTCAAGCCTAGGGGGGCTGCCGCCCCTTCACTTTGTACGCCTATGGGCGCCCCCATGTTCGAACCTGAGGCCTTTCGGAAGCAAATGTACTCTACATTGAAGTACTTGTGGGCGTGGCATTGCTAGGACTGTTCGGCGCTCCCATAGTGTTTCGGGAATGTTCCCCTTGCACCCCCGTCGTTACGCCCCTGATTACGGTGCGCAGCGACGCGCCTCAATAAACAATGATACTCAGCTCTAACCAGAGGCATGCAGGAACCTCTGGCTTTGGGGGGGCAAAATTTTTAATTTACCCAACTTTTTGCGCCACTGTGAGGAAAACGAATAGGAAGGTTTTGCAGGGCGATGATGAAATTCTTTTAATCTTGCCCGAATCTGCCTCCCACATCGTATGCCTATTGCTCTAACGCAGAAACTTTGGCAAAATACTAGCTATCTACAACTTGGTGAATTGAGTAATTGGTTTTACGTGGTGTTAACAATTTTTGCTCAACATTTTAATATTTGCAGTCCAAAATTGAGGGAATAACGGCGCCTTTCTTCCCCACCTGGCTACACCTGAGGCAACAGTGACTGATTGCTGTGTGGTTGTGATCCTTTTGTTGCAATTGCAAAACGGTAGAGAACTCACGCTGGCCACGAAAAGAGAGATATGTCATGGTTAGCGAAATCTGCAACCGACAGAAAAATGTTTAGCTTATTGGTTGTTAGATCATTCCGCTTGCATCATACAAATTTGAACAAAAAAGCAACCTTCTAGTGAAAACTTTGACTTTTTACTGGTGACTGTGGTGTTGGCCAAGGTTCGTGGTTTTGAATTGGTGCTAGGTTGGCTGGCTAATTCTCATCTGTGATTTCTGGCCTGGGTGGATAGAAGCAGATCCATCGCTAATGGCGTAACTAACGGGGACAGGGGTGCGGGCCGCCCCCCTTGGCAGGGTAAATGTAAAAGATGGGCCCCCCTGTTAGCTTGTATTTCGGTATTTAGTATTATTTTAATTTTAGTAGGTTTTGGTTTTTAGCATTTTCAAAAAATTACTCGGAGAGTTTTCCGGTGATTTTGGTGTTAGTACAGACGAACCCAATTAATCGCATAACCAATTTGCCAGATTTCTTGTATGTGTTTAACCGAAATATGTGATTATCCGTAACAGACAAATATTCCCCCAACTGGAATATGCGATATGCCCCCAACCGGAATATGCAATTATCCGTATCAGGAAAATATCCGCAGGTTTACCGCCTAGTCCACAGATAGCCCAAAATTCAGTCCCGTCGCCACGGTAGAATTGTGTGCTTGGCCCCCAAACAAAGCTTCAACCCCCAAATTGAAATGTGAAACACTCGAAATCCGCGTAGTTTTTATCAATCTGTGTTCTGTTTTATCCTGTAATTTATAGACAGAGCAGTACCTGCCGCTGTTACTTAGAATAGCATCGCCTGGTCATATTTGATACGTTTGTGAGGTAATAAACGTATTTGAGACTTTAGCATAAAGCGTCACCATCCATTGATGGGAGTGTTTCAACGTGAAGCTAGCCTATGTCTACTAGATGTATACGTCCAGAAGTCAGACTAACACCTGATCAACGTATGTTGTGTAGTGATGGTTGTGAAAAAATGTATTATGGCTAGCTCAAGCAGTTTTCTCGTATTTTGTCCGGCAAAGAAGCAAGATGTCTCTATTTGAATAAGATGTAAGGACTGATGATATGTAGTTTTACGTGAAATCGATTTCCTATTAAACTTTGTGATTGATTCCTGGCTTATTTAACCTGTGGAGTGAAGTCACTTGAATACCTTTGGTGCTTGCGACCACGTTTCACATTTGCGCGGCCTGGTGTTCAGACAGCGTGGTGGAGTTAATAGTGTAGTTGGAAACGTTTGTTTAGTACAGTAATTACTGCTAAGCTTGTCCTAACCGAGTAGTGCAGCTACTGGATTATGGGTGTCAACCATGTTGCATCCACGTAGTCCCCCTTGGCCTATATTTGTCAACATTTATGGCCTATTTCAGATACAAAATATTATTAATCTAAGCATGTGCCACGCACCAGGAACTTAACAAGTCATAGCATCAGAAAGGTTTATGCATGCGTATGTCGGCCAGATAAATGCACGATATGCACGCTTTTCAAGCAAAATTTATTTAAGCGCTTATGAAAGAAAACGTTCATTGCGGCGCATTGCTTTGATCGACCTCAGGTTTGTTCCTTCGATAACAGTGTTTTCATAACTGAACGGTAGGCTTGATTCGCATTTCCTGCAAATTTTTGTTAACATTTGCATTTCATTAAAACATCTCTAACTAATCGTCATTGATTAAATGGCAATGATCAAGACCCAATTCCCTTTGTTAAGCTCTATTCTCAAGATATGTCTTGATGAAGTTTATCCTAACGTATTTATTGCACTTCGGATTATGCTTTAAATTGCCCCGATACTGTTGCCAGCGCTAAAAGGAGTTTCAGCAAACTGAAGCTGATCAAAACCTTCAGCAGGTCTCATATGACGGATAGCAATTTATCCTCTTTAGCCATGTTGTCAGTCGTGGAGCGGATCCAACCAGTAAAGTTAGGGGGTGCCATTTCAATAGGCTAATATTTGGTAGTGAAGTCTCAGTACATTTCACTCTTGCAAGAAAGATGAAGTATACTGTACTTCGCAACAGTGTTATGTAATATTAATATTGAGTCGTCATAGGAAAGAGTTGCGCGGGGTCCTTAAAAACTGTGAGGTCCTAGGCCATGGCCTATGCGTAAATCCGTCACTGGATCAAGGGCGTACCAAGGGGGGCAGAGGGCAAAATTCCCTGGTCACCGAATCGCTTCGAGGGGAGCCGAAAAGTCCCAACAATGTCACAAGTATTTTCTTCATTAGAGTACGTTTGCTTCCGAAAGAAATGAGGTTCGACCACGGGGCGCCAAACTTGCTTATTGCCCCTGGGGCCATCTAACCTCGTTACACAAGTCTTTGATGGGTATCAATTTGAGATAGGATAGGTTACATGAAAACGTGAAATTCTACTTTAAAGTCACGCACCCAGTTAAAGCTCATTACATCACTCTACAACTATTTTCTGTTTTTGTGGAACAACGTATATGAGTTTTTGGTAACTAATATTATTGCATAGCCAAACAGTGACCAATGGGCTCCCTTCAGCTAAGTTGGCCCTTTGGCTCAAATCTCTAGTTACGCTACTGTCCATCGCCAGATCAACAGCATTGGGGATGGCTTGGAGCTTCTTTGGGGGCTTCGTAATAGTATACAATGAATTCAAAAATGACTTCATGGGGAGGCTAGAGCTTTACTTTAGAGGTATTGATTGTGAATTTGGGGGGGGCTCAGCCCTCTCGTTTCCACTTCTGTTGAGCAGTGTTGTCACAACTTTTTTAATAACCTGTTCTAGTGGGATTGATGTTTTTTTCTTCACATCAGCAATCCAATGTCGAGAAATATGAAACAACCAAACGTTTGGTTGAAAATCGACCTTTGTAAGTGGCGTTAAATGTATTTTAGGGCAGCATGCTGTGTGAATCTATCAGGCCCAGTGTGAATCTATCATGCGGTTATGAGATATTTTTCACGACAGCCAACAAAGCTACCTAAAATGGGGTAGTGTTCTGGCAAATGCCTTTCATTAACGTTTTGTTTTTTAATTGCCGCTTCAGCAGTAAACAAGTTTTTCATGCACATGTAAATGTACAAGCTTCGCTTGGAAAAGTGATCGTCATTCAGCTTTTTATTAGAGTCCTATCGTGGGACTTGAGTTGTCACTTTCAACTAAAAAGAAATAAACAGACAGATGAATAAGCTCTTCTGGTGATTATATTTTATTATCAGCCAACGCTTCGCCCACCTATTCAAGTGAGCTTCTTCAGGGCAATGTTTTCAACCACAAAACATGTAGCATACCAATAACAAGAAACAATGAGTAGTATGACGTACAAAGACAAAAAACGCAAAGCTGGCCAACTCGTTATAAGAATGGCGACAGCGTGTCACAGAAAATACGTGGAAGTGTAAAATGAAAAAACGTTGGAAAATGATGAAGCGCAATAACATAACAGAACAGGGCAAAGCCTATATTGGAATGTATAAGAAACCGGTTAAATAGCGTAAAGGTATATGGTAAAATAAAGAACAAGTGCAAAATAGCGAACCAAAAATGTGTAAAACTGTGTGGTGAGAGTTGGCAAATCTATACACACAAAGGCGGTCAATAACGGATAAGCTTCACTCAGGGAAATTTTTTCACGGTGTTAAAAAATACGTTGAGAGATGATGAAGTATAACAAATAAAACAGGTCAATACCTACATAGGAAAATGAAAAAAAGCTGGTTAAATATCGTAAGCTATGAGGTAAAATAGAGAACAAAATGTGTGAAAAATAGCGAACAAATATGTAAAACTGTGTTGAGAGAGTTGGTGAATCTACAGGCACGAAGGCGGTCAATAGGAAGACAAACTCAAAGTCAGGTATATAACAGATAAGCTTCACTCATGTTTTAAAACGTTGTAATAAATAGCCGGGAAATTTGCACTTTCATCATTCACGGTGTTAGTTTTTAAATTAATATATAAAGATTCTAAAAAGATGCGTTTGTGGTATTTCTTTACACGGTGCAGAACATGAGCATAATCCCAATTGAAAGCATGGCCACTTTGGGCTGCAGGTTTTGTTAGAGCTGTTTTCTCTTGGTTTTTGAGAATAGCAAAAAGAACAGCATAAAAAGAAATATTCCACTTCTAACCAGGTCGGGCATGCATATCAGACACTGTTCGTCACTAATTTCCCTACGGATAGACAGAAGAGTAACAAACGCTTGCGCACAGCATGCTTTTATGCCTTTTAAAATACGTTTTGTAGATATGCAAGATATGTGTAGCATGTGAAAAATGAGGCCCACTGTTCGAGACCCGTTTCAAACGTTTTCTGAATTAATGATACAAAGCGCTTTCAAACTGGTTATTCCATGAAAAACCACATAGTTCGACCAATCAAAATAGCCACTTTTGGCCTATAAAAGGTAACCACTTTTTTTGAAACCCAACGATTGTCGCAGACAATCCCCCCAAACGCTTCGTCAGATCCGCCTCTGATGTTTACAGATAGCTATCGCCAGGTCAAATGTCCGTCTCACAATTGGAAGGTTGGGTGTTCCTCCCACAACACGTGAGTGAATCGCTGTAGGCTGCTAAGGCAAGGGCGTTCACCTTAACTGCCCGGCAAGAAGCAAATATCAGGTTTCGGCTTGGCGCCAGTTGCCGTCACCAATATTAAAAAATAATTGTATATATATAGTTGCAAACAATCCATTCTTGCGCGAAATTTTTTTAGTTGCGGCTTTTCCTGGGAGATTCGAATGCGCAACGGAAGACACGGCAAGTCTACCAGGGCAACGGACATGCAACAATAGAGATTCCCCGCTCAACCAAGTTCAATCTATTGTTGCTTGGGCGTAGTTGCCATTTTGAAGCACTTCCTGACTGCGCGCGATGAATTTCCTGACTGAGGCGTGTGACGCGATGCGCCGTCACATGTTGCTGGTAGTATAAAGGATTTTCGTTGCACTTTGACACGACAACAGGTCGGGCAAGAACCAATCAGTTGGCATCGGCGAAAAGTGAGAACCAGCAGTCTCAGAGGGTAATACGTTTGTTTCCTAGAAAAATGACACCAACCACAATCGTGTCGTAATCTTTGGTCAAGTATGTTTTCGTCAGACAACCAAATGACATCACGCCCATCACCTCGACGAGCTCACGAAAGTTTGGCTGCTTTGAGCTATCGCAAGTGCAGTGGCTTCGTTTGCGAACGCGCCTGTTCGTTGCGTATTTTCTGCAGCGGCTTTTCTGCTCAGACCAAGGCACAGCGGATTCGAACTCGTCTTCGCGCTCAATGCACGTTATCTGTCTCTGCGCTGTGGTTTGCGCCTGCAGCTGTCTGTGTCGGCGACAACTTCTAGGGTGAAGCCTGACACGACTAAGGTAATCAGCAAACCTCATTATTATCAACGCCCACTAGTGCCACGCCTAGTGATTTTTCACTAGATCTAGTGATTTCTAGACTGGTCTAGTGATCTAGTGATTTTTCAATGCAATCTAGTGATTTTTTTCAATCTAGTGAATCTGGAAATCAGTCTTTTTTCTAGCTTTTCATCCCTTTTCTTTCCAATCCACAAAAAATTGTAGGCTATACGTCAGGGATGGCCAACTTGTCTTTGACCAGGATCGACTAGAAATGTTTTCATAACTCGCGATCGACCGGTCGGTAATAAAGTCACAAGGATAAAATGTTATAAAATGCAACGTTTTTCATTGTTATGTACTTTCTGGAATATCCATCGAAAAATGTACCTTTTACCTATCTTGTAAATCCAATGCAAAATCAGGCACGATCGAACAACTGACACACGGCGATCGATGCAGAGGTGGTACCGGATCCGGAGTGCCGGAGTCGACTCCGGCAGGATTCTGCGTTTTTCTTTCGGACCCGTATCCAGAACCGGAGTCAAAAATTTGTGAGAAACCTGATCCGGATCCGGGGTCATTTTTCCATTTCGGCAGTAGCAGGAGTCTGTGCGGTCATTTCTTAAGTAAAACATGGGTAAATTACGGAGTCTGAACAGGGGTCGGATTCTCAAATTTGAAAAATTGCCGGACCCGGATTCAAAAATTTTTGAACAGGAGCGGAGTTGGAGTCTGATAAAGTGACTCAGGACACCTCTGGCGACGTGTTGGCCACCCCCGGCATAGGTGAATTGTTTGAAGATTTGCACGAACAGAACGAGCACGTGTTTCTAATTTAAGATTCTGATTGTTTTTTATTCTGTGCTATTTAGTGTTTGTTGGTCCAATGTTGACTGCGACGGCATTTTCATTACGTTGCAGGAATGCTGCAGAAGACACAATGAAATTATATTAGGTTAATTGTCTAAAATACTCTGTGAGTGGTGACGTTTTCAGCTCTTGACAAAAACATGACTGCTGGCATGAGATTTTCCTGTCTGCAGCATGATCTCTTTTAACAAACTTACAAATGATGCAAAGGTGTTGCGCGATAATGTAAATGACTAAATTATTTCAAGCAAAACTGTGAACTTTGACGCAAAAATTTCAAATCTAGTGAATTTTTTCCGGATCTAGTGAATTTTTTTTGCGAATCTAGTGATTTTTGCAGAGACGCCCGTGGCAGCATTGTCAACGCCTGTGATGTGTTGCAAAGACAGGTCAAACATTGATAAAAACAATAATCTTGTGTGCATGGGCGCAATTTTGTTGTAAAATGTGGAGGGACAGATTGGTGTGAAACCAATATAGTCATCGGGTCGATGCAGAAGTGAAGTTTAATAAATGCAGACTCCCAATTTTGTTTTCAAGACATGTTTTGAAAGCAACACTATAATCGTTTATCAGAGCTGTCAGTTGGAGTTCACAAAGCACTGAATCGCATTGGTCACGCGTAGATATCACTCTGATAGACGAACACATCAATTTTCGTGCGTTTGATAAGAACTGTGGGTTACAATGCGATTTGATGTCTTGTTTAAGTTGCTCAAAGTCACAAAAAAGATAATATTTTTTGCACATTTCAGGTCGTTGAAAAAGAAACAAATCTTTTTAATGCTACTGGACATCACATTCATGCATGCAGCCTCACTCCTACCCAAATCTCCATCGACATCATCTACTAGGTGTTACGTACCTCTACAGTAAATGTTTCGCATTTGGATGAAAGCATTGCTTCATAGTGGGTTTGGTTAATCTCAGGTGTGGTATGGTTTATTCATGCATTTTTGTGACTCAAATCAGGAAATAACACGAATGCAGTAAGGGAAAATACAATACCATCAAAGATCACAAACTGATTGCATGTTGATGAAATTTAAATACATCAGGAATTCAGGTTTCGCAGTTTAACCCTTTAATGGTGTTCTAACATGTTGAATCACAAAGGGTAAATCAGATAGATAACTTACGAACCAATGTACTCGTATTAAGCACAGGTACAAAATCGCGAAGTGTAAGAGTCACGGAATAAATATCTTTTGGTTGGTCACCATTGTCGCGACATTACAAGAAATGAGGCTATGCGTTTAGGCTATTTTTAATTTCTAGGCAAGACCCTAAGTTTGGAGCTATAGCTCAATATATAGCTAAGTCTATACTTCTCCAACGTTTTCATTGAAATCCTGTTTACTAAAGGTTGAAGACAGTCTTTTGCAAAACTGCCCATCGTGAAACTAAGTCTACATAATACAGTAGTGCTACATTTTGTCTTTGGCAAAAACTTCCCAGAAATTTGTCTGATGCAGCTTACTAGCATTATAAATTTGCATCTTTAATTATTACCCTGTCTGTTTCTGAATACGTGACAACCAGCGTAACAGCAAAGCAAGTTACATTTCTGCACGAAACAAATCATGGCTGTACTATAGTCTCTCACACGTGCAGCTGTTTAACTCTTATTGTTTCAAGACATTGACCTTGCTTAAAGAATACCATACAAGTTAAATGTTGGACAGAACCAGTTAACAATCTTTCGCGGTCTCAAGAAAATTGTAAAATGCTAAAAATCATTTTTGCGAAGCTAAAATTTACAAAAAGATCAGATTCAGTGATAACACACCAAACTCTGTGCCAACATCAACTTGACTAAGTGCAACATCTAACATGACAAGGCTCTTCATACAAAACGTGACAAACTTTACTTTTATTTTTGCAACCTCTCCAAATACAAAACCTAAAGATAAAAATGTGGGGGACATGGCATATTATTACCCCACAGTCTGAAACAGTGGGGGGGTGGACACGTCCCCCGAAAATGCCAAACCATTTTCACAAGTCTTTGACAGCTTCAGGAAGTAGCAGTTCTTGGGTGGCTTTGCTATGTTTGTGAGCTGAATGCATTTCCATGCGAAATCCAGTGCCCCCAAAATTGCAAACTGTCTTTTCCCAATCCACTTACTCATGTTGAAAGCAAAGTGAAAACGGGATAGATAGTATAATAAATAATATACAACACGTATGTTTTCATCTTCCGACGAACAGAATGTAATCTATGTAACACATATAGCACGGTGAAAAGTAAAGTGGTTTTAGTTTATGACCTAAATTAGGTTTTGAATGAGAAGTGTGGCATTTGCCGACAATTTTTGAAAAATAACTTAACTAAATTTTGTAAGATAAAACAACGTTGCAGTGAATGGAACGCGCGTCCACCTGTTGCCATGCCAACTACGATTCTTGTGAAGCATCTGACGCCATTGATTCTATCTCTACTTCTGTCATTTTTGTCATTTAAAGAAGGAAGATTTGAAGCAGTTGGTGAGTTCTATTTTCCACGTTCAACGTTGAGTTTTTGCCGCTTGTCTAAATCGTAAATCATCCCAGTAATGCAGTTGTTGCCTTAACCTTGTATCAAAATGTTATGGCTGAAGCATGGAAAATAAAAATATCTGATATTTTTAATTTCCTTGGAATTTTTCGTTCATTCGCATTTAATTTTAAGCAACATTTTTACTTGGCTCATTTTTGTGTGATTTTGTCAACATTTCGAAAAAAGTTAATTTCGCAGATTTCAAACCTTCTCCAACGTGCAATGAGTCATCACGGAAACCACAGTTCACATGCGATGGTTACTATGACTGTGATGATAATTCGGATGAGATCGGATGTCAGTGTCCAAGTGATAAGTTCGAGTGTGGTTGTTACCATTCTGATGGTGGTTGTGCAGGGAAATGGGGATGCATAAAACAATCGAGGGTGTGCGATGGTATCAACAAATGTGGTGATTGGTCGGATGAGATCGGATGTCACTGTCCAAGTGATAGGTTCGAATGTGATTGTTACCAGTCCGATGATGGTTGTAGAGAGGAATGGGGATGCATAAGACAATCGCGAGCATGTGATGGTATCAACTCATGTGGTGATTGGTCGGATGAAAAGTTTTGCTTAAGCACAGACGTTTATTGCAGAAATGATGAGTGCGTTGAAAGGTCGAAAGTAAATGATGGAAAAGTAGACATGACAGGTGGATATGACGAGTTTGTATGTTGTGCGACCCAGGGTCATACGTGTGGATGCATTCCAAATAATGACAATTTCACCTCATATGGAAAGTGCATTCCCAACACTTGGATCGGTGACGCAAGAAATGATTGCGCCACAAGCCACAGTGACGAACCATGCAAAGCAACTAAAGCTTGGTGCGAAAAGTATGAGGCTATAATTAATCGATGTTCATCAAATGAAAGTAAAATTTATTTGCTGCAAAATTTAAATAAAAACACCACAACCTGCCACATGAACAACCCGTCCTTCCATCATCTGAACTTATCAACCAAATGGATCTGCATTTCATCTGTGTATGGAAAATGTCTGGGAGAGATCTTTCAATGTGAGAACGGACAAGTCATCGACAATGCTCATTACTGCGACACAAAAGTGCAATGTCCAGATGGTAGTGACGAACAACATCAAAACTTTGGTTTCCTATGTTCAGGAAAGTCAAGAAAAAGCATCTGTGTTTTGCCGCAGAAAAATCTTTACGATTTGACATCTCAGTGCGCAGATGATTCAGATATATGTTTCATAGATGGCGAGTTCCGATGTTTTTTATGCTTGGACGAAAAACTCATTATTTCACCAAAGCAAGTTTGCGACCGAAACATCGACTGTTTTGATGGTTCTGATGAACTTTTGTGTTCCAATCAATCAGTTGCACAAGCACTTGTTGGTGATGAGGGGTCAAGATGTCCCCCGGGCCATATGCATTGTAATAGTTCCACTGAATGTGTGGCCATGGACAAGGTTCTATGCAATTTTTCAGTTGAATGCAAAGAACAAATCAATCAAAAGTTTTGTCGTCACGAGCAGCGATCCAGTGGTTTCATGAGGTGTTTGGCCGTAAATGTGAGACACCACTACTTTATCCCTGAACTCGCCACACGATGCGACAACAGACCAGAATGCAGGAAGATGGAAGACGAATGCCAGTCACAATGTAATCCTCGACCATGGTTTTGTGATGATAAGTGTGGGAAGAAGAGTCGCAGGAAGTACCATGGAAACCGTGTATGCGATGGATATATCAACAAGATTAGCCATGGTTCACACAAATGCAGTCGAAAAGTGGAAAAAAACTGTTCCATGAGGTTTGCATGCAAAAGTAAAGAAATGATCAGCATCGATAAACGCTACTATTGTGACGGCATATTCCATTGTGACGATCGCTCTGATGAAACAAGCACCGATTGTCTGAATAAACGATTCAACTGCACAGCAGCTGGAGGAGCCATTTCCATCAGCAAAGAGTTTGTTTGTGATGGAATTAAAGACTGCGACCAAGGTGAAGATGAAAGTCGTCAACTGTGCGGAGAGAAAAGGTTTTACTGCGAAAGTGGAAAACCAATATCAATCGATAAAAAGTTTGTTCAAAATGGTATAAAAGACTGCGATACAGGTTTAGACGAATGCAAGACTCTATTTTCAGACAGATATGAAATGATCTCCAATCCTGTTATTCGCTCATTGTTTTGGATCATGGGTTTTGTGGCTTTGATTGGAAATCTAACCACAAATATTTTGACATTGAAGGAGATGATTTTTCATGGTAGAAGCAATAACTCTGTTGCCAAAGGTAACAACTTTGTTGAACTAGCAAATAGATTCCTCATTTTCAATCTTACCATTTCCGACTTTTTAATGGGTGTGTATTTGTTAGGAGTTGTTTGTCAAGGTGTGAATTATTCAGGACATTACTGTTTTGTTGATAAAAAGTGGAGATCAAGCAATTTCTGCCGGATACTTGGCACAGTCGCAGTTTTATCATCAGAATCATCTGCTTTAATCATGGCATCCATGTCCAGCTTCCGACTGGTTATAATTCACAAACCATTCCTGATCCGCACCATGAAATTCAAATGGATCGTTCTCGTTGGAGTTTTATGTTGGTTGTTTTCTTTAATTTTTGCTTTTCTTCCATGGATTCAATTGCAATCTGGTTATTTTGTGGATGAAGTTTGGTTTCCCAACCCTTTCTCCAAAACTGACACAATTTCCAAAGATAAACTTATCACCATAGCCAACCAAGTTTCTGGCTCAAATTCCACTCGTCAATCCTGGTTCAAAGTCAAGGAGACAATTTTAGATAAGTTCGAATACGCTAAAATAAAAGCAGAGTTTGGATTTTATTCTCAAACAAGTGTTTGTATGCCACGTTTCTATGCTTCTGTCAGTGAAAGTGCATGGGAATATTCCACTTTTCTCATGACACTCAACTTCATGCTCTTCATCTACATGGTAGTTGTCCATGTAGTTGTTTACAAGAAAGTCACTGGTACGAAATTTTCGGCATCTAATAAAGATAGAAATGAAGATATGCAAAAAAGAATTTCTAGACTTTTGCTGACTGACTTTCTCTGCTGGATCCCAGTTTGCATTATGGCTTACTTGAGAGTTGCAGGGGTGCCTTTGCCCCCTGATGCTTACATTGCAAGCGCTGGATTTTTTCTTCCAATAAACAGTGCAATGAATCCATTGCTTTACTCTCCGCTCATTGGTCAGTGCATGTCACGTGCACGAAAACGTCTCATAGACAAACTGCCTGTCACTGGTTCAAGTCATATTGATGGAACCACAGATGTTGATGGCACAGGAGAGCAGATCAGATAAAAAAACAAAACCAGCTGTGAGTGATTGCCCATTGAAATTTGGAGAAATCAGTACCAAATGTTAGCAAATTTGCACTTTTCTGTCAATGACAAACCTGAGACTTTCCTGACGTTGTACATTTCTTTTTTCACTAACGTTTTTCAGTTTAAAAAAAGAAAATGTTTTTAAGATAAAAATTTCAGCAGTATTATTGCTAACCTGCTGTTGTCAGTGACGGATTGACGCATAAGCCATGGCCTAGGGCCCCGCGCAATTCCTTCCTGTGACGGGTCACGACTCATTAACTTAAACTTTGCGAAACAGCGCAAAGGCACAACTTCACACTTTACTTTGAAACGAGGGAAAATGCACACGTCTAGCTTAGCTATGTCCAACCCAAATGGCTTACTGGGCCAAAAAGTATGTCACTATCTTAACAAGGGACGCACATTGAATGACATATTATTGAGAGCCGCACGTGGAATGGCTTACTTTGATCTTAGCAAACTAAATTTAGCTTAAACTAATATACTGAAAGTGTGCGAACCTAACTGCAATGGTAACAGACGTGATAATGTGGTTCTGAGGGCCACCTGCATCAAAAATGTCAAATTCAAGATTATCAAAACAAGGACAGGTTGTCAGTATGTGGGATACTTTTACTACAGCCAAGACCTAGACTGGGCCGCGGGTTGGACGTAGCTGGTCTAGCTAGACTATAGGTTACCAGCCTTTTTTGAAACTGGCCCTCCTTTCATAAAAATAAAGTGACGCTCGCACCCCCTAGTTCAAAAAAAGCGTTGAAGTTACAAAAACTCCGATTTTGCAGTAACTTCGTTTATAGAATTACAACTCATAACATGCAGGAAAATACTCCGTCGCACTGCTTAGTTTTCACAACTTACCGGCACTGCTCAGTAAAGACAAAACCTAGCGACTTTTTGTTGTTGCTTCTCTGAAATTATCCGCTCATACCTTGACACACGAATACTCAGAACCATGCGAAAACAGTTCGAGGGGTTCAAACAGTTCCGATACTTGTTCTCTAAATGAAGTAGAGAGGAAAACCAAGAATCGCACAAATGTGTTATCGCAAAAGGCGTAGAATAGATAGGCTTTTGTACTCAATGTCTGGTAGCTTTGCATGGTTGAACACCAGAAACTTTTGAATTCTGTTGCATCAAATAATAATCTCGCCATAATTGCGTCATAAACATTTAAACATAACAATGCGCTTACAACCGCGTCACCGGCCATCTTGAGCGTGATAACGGCTGCGTGAAACGGAAATAGCAACGCACGAATTCATCAATTTTAAATTAGTAATGTTAGCTGGAAAATTAGGCTGGATAATGCTCTTTTGCGTAATAGCACTTCCAAGCTTTCATAAATCTAGGTTCTTTTGAAAAAAGTACATCCAAGAACATGCAAAATCCCACCCTCGAAAATAGCATTTCGGACCCCCAAAAACCTTATTTCAGACCCCCAGGGTCCAGGAACCCCCGTTTCCGAATCGCTGGTCTAGACTCTTACCAGTGCGCTACAGTTACAACGAGAAAATTTGGTTTGCCATGCCATATAACAGGCCGGTAACCTTTCCCTCGTCGCGGGCCAAAAACAAACTCTGCACGTTATGGCGGGTAGTACTGATTTTCCACCAACAATTCGGTTCTGTTTGTGATGTTGCTAAAACTTGGAAATTTATGGAATTCCTGATTTTCACAGTTAACAACGACACCCAAAATGCGACATACAGTACATTTATAGCACAGAACGATTTCTCATAAGTGGCTCCTCATAATTACAAAACATATGTGATACAAGTTGCGTTGATTTTATTTTTGCGATAATTAGCATTCTAGCAAGAAGAAATAATTAATACAAGGATCCCAGGGCATTGAAGGAGCGGGAAGGTTATTGAGTCGATGCCCCTTAGCAGTTGAATTAGATCTTTTACAAGAAGTTGCAAATAGGGCAGATTCATGACATACAATACCACTAGGCGGGTCATGCAGTTTCTACAATTTATTAAGGGACTGCGGGCCGGTTGATTTTGCTTGGCTGCCGGATCCGGCCCGCGGACGGTATATTGCCAACCCCTGCGATATAAGAATGACAATACTGCTCTTCATTGGCGTTCTGCAGTGTCTGACGGTCCTGCGTTGTTGCGAGCTTTTTGTCAGTGGAAGGTTGAACAAGTAAGAAAACGTTGTGTGAAAGGCTTGATACTGAGTAACATGGCTGGGCGCGAGAGTGACACAGCTCGTCTGCATGACAGTGGTTACGTCTGTATGACAAATACTTTGACGTTCAGCGACCAACAGTATTCGTTCGGGACACTGCTTATAAAAGCACAAAAGAAAATGACATAATGTGCTAGAAATTTGGAAAGGTCCATGGCCTCTTTGCCCCCTGGCTACGTCTATGGTTTCAAAAAAAGAATTCAAAAGAAAGAACAGTTCCTATTTACTTTATGTTCAATTTTCCACTGACAAGTAGCTCGCAATGACGCAAGACCGCCAGACACTACAAAACTCCGATAAAAAGCAATATTGACGGTACTGGATGCTACGTTTGGTTGTTGCCAACTAGATTGCCCGGAAACAGAGATTACTTGTTCAAACTCTATGTCATGGGTCGGGAACTTTTGGCTCGCGAGCCAGATGTGGTTCTTTTGATGGCGGCATCTGGCTCGCTTGATATTTTCTTGGCACGATTGTGACGAATGAAACTTTTTCTGTAATTTTCCATCTACCAGACTACAAAGCCATCAGCAGCACCATGCAGCACCAGAAGTCGCTTTAACAGTAAGAAGCATGTTATTAAATAGAAAATTCAGACGTTTACCATTGTTTAAAATTGTTGATTTTGCTTAAAAATGCACACGTTAATTAGTACGTTAGTTGTATTAAGTGGTGAAAAATGTTATATGGCTGTCACAGAAATACAATTAAAAATATGTAGGTTTCATGACTCGCTTAGCCAAAAAGGTTCCCGACCCCTGCTCTATATGTTAATTAAATCTGCAAAACAGTTTCTCGTGAGTTTTTCTTAGAAAAACGTGTCTGCATTGGGCTTCCTTCATTTGGTTAGCTGCGGGTGTTACGAAATTGCTGTGTAAAACTTGTGTTCAAGCTGTTTACCATCAGCTTATAGCATAGACCAGAGGATTAAAACACCCTACTTTGTATTGCTCGGAAAATGACAACTTCAAAACGGCATAAATAAACCTTGTATCCAGTGTCCACTGAAAGGATTGTACTTATTTGGTCCATAAAATATGTGGTTACCATAAAAAAGAGTAAGTACAGCTAATCAGATCGACAACCGGACGATATTTTTGAGAGCGGCAACACGATCCCGCATGAAAATGTACATACCGAAAAATACACCGACAAAAAACGCTAGAAATCACGGAAATTTAACGAATATTACTTCTGAACTACACGAAAGAGCTACATGTATAAATTCCAAGAAAAGATCGCAGTACCATTTGTTCTTGAGAAAAATGTAGGAAAGGCTTTAATCTCTGTTTAAGATCTAAGGCAATCGTAGAACCAAAGTCGGCACAACCAAACAAAAGGTATATTTTTGAGTGTGCACTACACATAAAAGTGGCATGTTTCCACGCTATTCAGACAAACGGCCAAATAGGTCACACCTGCGTGGGGCTCCAAAAACTAAGATGGCCTAGGGACCCGCGCTCCCTAAATCCGTCCCTGGCTGTTGTGTTACACAAACATTTTAATGTAGTGTTGAAAAAGTATGCATACTTTCTTAAACGACAAGAATGAGTAAATTCCATTGTTGCAAGATGGCAAATTTAAAACCTTTGTTATCAGAGTTTACTGATTTACGAGACAATGTGTTTGTTTGGTGATCCATGTTCGCGATTTACCTTCTCTGTCAGGGGTGTACTAGCTTTTGCTATTGCCGGCCGCATTACTTTTGTTTATGTGAAGTGTAGCCGCCAATGAGTTCGAGTTATATTTATGAGATATGTTTAATTAAATAATAGGTTTTATCCGGTATATGTCATTTGCATTTACAAACATAAATTGCGCATTCATTCTATAACTCTTTGTGACATCACTATCCAGATTGTAACGCATCGTGTCTACTGATTTTCTTGCCTTGGGTATGTTTTGCTTTAATATACGCCAGCACGGTCGCCAAATCTTATGTTTCAAATTACATGTGGACGGACGCAAATTTCAATATCGAAGGCCCCATACGGCCGTACGGCCGCAGGTTGTGTACCGTTGTTCTGTGTGAACAAGACTTTGTGCAAGGTTTAATACATTAGAGTTTCTTTTGCTGCAAAGTGGATTAATTTTTTTTCTCATTTTTAGCAACATTTTGAACTTCTTTTCCTGCTGAAATAACTTGCCCTGCAAGCCATGTAACGTATGACTCACGACAACAAGCCGCTCACTTATTGCCAAGCTGTTATCGCAATCAGTTGCTAGACACTCAATCGGCTGTTTACATTGTGATGCAACTTTCAAGAGTTCATGCGTTTTGCATATAGACCTGTAGATTATGACGTGTGTTTTGGCAGCTCGAAGCTGTCATTTGTTTTTCTACTACAGTATTTACTTCAAAAAACATGAAACTTTGATTTTCGCTGGTAGTAGTCCAGGATTGCTGGATGACAAGCTGAGCGTGAGGTGTTTTGCCTCACTGCTTGGAGGAAAGGAATGATTTCCTCACATGTTTGTTGAATTGTTTGATCAAGAAAAAACTGCCTACCATGGTGAGAACCACATCATCGACAAAATTCCTGTTGTCGCCAATGTGATTCAAACCCTGCCACATTATCCCAAGTCCACTCGACGGTCGAGCACTGCACTCCGGGTTGGTGTGGTGGTGTTCACACCCTCTTTGATTCAAGCATCAACAACCCGCTGTGAATTGCAAATGAATGTCGCTATCCTTCACCATCAAATATTGCGCAAGTCCTCGCAGGAATCCAACCTCTTGAGCTTCGACAAAAAATAGCAAATTTCATTTGTATATGAAAGAACCAGTTTCATTTGCATACAAACGGTTTCTTGCAGAACCATTGGTAGCTACTGCGCAAAAACAATTTGTACCTGCTGCGCAAGAACCATTTGTAGCTGCTACACAAGAACCATATGTACCTGGTGCGCAAGAACCATTTGTATCTGCAGCACAAGAACCATTTATACATGCTGCACAAAAACAATTTGCACCTGCTACGCCAGAACCATTTGTAGCTGCTACACAAGAACCATATGTACCTGGTGCGCAGAAAACATTTGTATCTGCAGCGCAAGAACCATTTATACATGCTGCTCAAAAACAATTCGCACCTGCTGCGCAAGAACCATTTCTAGCGGCTGCGCATGAACCGGTCGATTTCCATCGAATGACGACGGACCAAGAAAAACCAAAACCTGAGTCTGATGCAACAAAAAGTATTATCCACGGACGTTTTGAAAGGTAACATTTTTATTATCTTTTGGTTCATTTGTTTTGTTTGGTTCATCATCGCTTTCCCAAGCCAGGTTTTCCTTCATTGGTTTCAAAGCAAAACATGTTTGATGCGGTTTACTTGGAAAACCAGCTTTTTGACAGTTTCTGAGAATACAGCTGCAACATTTGTGAAGTCGTCTTCCGTTTGCTCGAAAAATGTTAAATTCAAGTCTTATCCTCCCACCCATGAATTGAACAGAAGGCGAGTGTTTATATTTGTGTGTATTTAGCATCGACATAGTCATTGCGTTGCGATCGGAAAACCCCGAGCGACATGTGCGCAGAGCTTCGCACTGTGGCAGCAAGCAACAAGAATTGACGCGTCCCGATCACTCTATCATTGCTTGTTCGCGCCACCTATATATATTGTTGTTTTTTGCGCACATTCCGTTCGTGGTGAATCGCACATTCAACGTAACGCCACCGGAGAAGTTGCAACAATTGCAAAGAAAACGGCAGCATCATTCCTGATATTCAATTAAAGATCCATTCCAATACAGTTGAAACACAGTGTAAGTGATGACGCAACGCACCTCGCAGTAGAATATGCCCGATTGGAGTAGGGTTTGTACGACGTACTCTTCTGTCGTAATACCTGTACATTACATATAGTGTTGTTAAGTTTTATGCTGACTACAAATCCAATTCCATCAACAATCTGCCTCCCTTTGCCAAATACAGTCATCAACTGCCATGCGAACATCTCCAGCAAACACTGCCAGTAAGTTGGTAACAAGTCCATTTTTAGTCTTTAGGACTCGAAACCCCTCACGGTTTTCATCAACCTCAAATAGTTCTGCTGGCCCCACACCAAGACGGGACCAAGCAAGGAGATGCCACCTGGTCCTAAGCTGAAACCTGGTCCTAAGCCACCTGGTCCTAAGCTGATGCCACCTGGTCCTGCTACGCCACCTGGTCCTAAGCTGAAACAAGCAAGGAGTCTACAGCAAATTTTTAATAGGAAATCGATTTCACGTAACGCTACGCATCGTCAGTCCTTACATCTGCAAGCAGTGCTAACAGGTGAAACGTTGAAAGGCTAAAACAAGGACAGAAAAAGCAAACAAGCTCAAGACAAGACTGTAATGAATAAATCACGCAACACCAACTGCGACAATTAAAATAAGCTTTGAATTAAATAATATTTACTAAACATAAAAACCCGTTATGTTTGCCGTGAGTAGCTAGCTACTATTTTCTATAACGTTAATAAATTAAACAATAACAACAACAACACATGAACTACATTCAAGAAACCTTTATAAGTGGTGTATAACGGGAGTGAGTAGCTACGTACATAACTATTCAGTATTTGATAATTTTAAATTTTTCTGAATACAAAACAAAACATAAAAGTAAAAAATTTATAAGATTTCTTTTTGCTTGTAATATTAATAGTACCTACTGCTAACTACTCGCATTGTTTAACTGACTAAAGCAACAAATTCATTCGCATTGCGTACGTACGGACAGTATGGTTGCTTTCAGCTGTTGTTGGTTTTCCGACAACGCAGAAAAAGTCATACAGAATGAACTACGCCTGAATAACTACTCAGTTTAATCATCTGGGCAAACAGAAATCAACAGAAAAACTGTCGGAACAACACAATTAATTTGCGGTGAAGTTCGTGGTCTATTTGACCACCAAACAGCACAGTAGTAACACAACAGCGAATTCTCGTCTCACTGCAAACACACGGAAAGGAACTCATTACACAAGCGGACCCAGTTTTCTTATTACTCTTTGCCATTACTTTCAGTGTTTCGTTTAATATCTATCTCATCAATGACCTTAAACATCTTAAGTGCTCGTTTAAGGTTCTCAAGAACAGGATGGCTTCTGTGAGTTTTTCTTTAATTGTAGCCCTTTGTTACGTCCAGTGCTGAAAACAGACGTTCAACGCTCACTTGTGTTGGGGAAAGCGCTGCTTCCAACTCGGAAACCTCTTTCACTATTTCAGGATATTGTTTTTTGGCTTCCTGAACTTCCAACTTAGATTTTCTATCTGTTTGTTCCACTTGCTTTAATGCGTCATAGAAGTCAGCCTTGTAACTTGCTAAGCTTTTATGCACTGTAGCTGAAAGCGGTAGCTGTTTCGTCGCGCTTACGTCGCTTTGACCTTGCTTCATGGTCTTGTTGATCCATCAACTTATCAAATTCAGCTTCATCGCACGTGCAAAAATGATTATATTGGACTTGCGGAGTCAGAAAAAAATCCGACTTTAGGAATCCGACTCCGGCTCCCACTCCACTCAAAAACCTGACTCTGAGACCCTGGATACCATTTATCTTCACATTTATCCATAGAGTGAAAATTAGGTTGTTCGACAAAAGTAACGGTGTAAGTTTCATGTATGGTGGTTTATTTACGGTACAATGGAACGATAGTGGCGCGGCAAGACCAC
>Ga0210059_1002937_pt1 | contig 26997 bp, 10 predicted proteins | sample Ectturendosymbi2_FD_188042 | JGI IMG/M metagenome (GOLD analysis project Ga0210059, IMG submission 188042) | Ecteinascidia turbinata endosymbiont from Florida, USA - Sample 2 (SPAdes) (version 2) | ecosystem: Host-associated > Tunicates > Ascidians > Unclassified | place: Key West, Florida... | reverse complement strand
ATTGCTGCCGTGTTTTGGATTTGAAACAGACAAAATGAAGACCCACCAACGAAAAGTGCCTAAGTCACATTTTAGGGTAAACTGAGTTACACAGTGGAACGTGTTCTCAAAACTTTCCTCAACATGATTTCAAAAAATCTTGCATGGAGCAAGCATCTAAAGGTTAAATCTGCGCATCCACATTCTGCCTTATCCAGTGTTTCACATGCGAATTAAAAACTTTAACAGCATTTTTCTCGAAACTGGCAATTTGTGACTTGGGCACTTTTTGTTGGAGGGTCTTCAAATGCAAGCGCGGGCAATTTTTTTTTCTACTAATTCTAAGCTATGTTGCGCTCTAACGAAGATGTGATTATCGGCACCAGAGCAAGACTGTGACGTTGGCACCGGAGCTATTTGGCAACACAGCTGCCTGAAGCCTTTTGAAGAAACGCTGGCCCTTAAATATCGTCCAGCAAAAAATGTTTGCTGATATTTTTAGTTTCGCAGGGTGCAATGTATTGTGTTAACAGACAACTTCCGTGACAGCGTCGAGGGAAATCGGATTTACTGAAAATTACGCTTCGAGGTATTTTTAGCGCATGCAATAGTAAACATTGCAGCTGACATGATTGTTTTAAATTAGGAGATAACTCGTACCGTACCCATTAAACGGTTTGTGTTTTGTACGGCACGGAATAACTCAAAGAAAGACTTCTCTCTGCAGTATGTCGGCGCTGTGAAAACAGAGCCTGAAGTAGGAAGTCCGTCAAGATGCTTAAAGCCGTTTGGCCAAAACGCTGGAGATAATGTTTTTTCGAGAGATCAACAAACGGATTCCCTCAAGCATGAACAAGAAAGTCCGAAAGACAACGGGCCTCAGGATCTCAGTGGGAATGGTGCACTCGAAAAAGGTATTTCCATCTCATGTGTTTTTTCTTCTAGAAAAAGTTTTTCTTCGCGTCTTTATAACAAACCACCATTTTAAAATTTAATTGTTTATTTAACGACGATGGGCGGCAGACCGGAGCCTGAATACACCCTTCGTCGCGTCATGTCGAGAGAACAAACACACGACAAACAGAAAACAAACTATTACAAACACACGATAATCGGGCTAACTTACGGGAACAGTCGACAAAAATTTACAACAAAGAATCAAAACTGCAACAAAGAATTATTGAATGAAGAATAAATTGGTACAAAGGAAATCCAGCGTTTTATGGTGAGATAAAATGGTTAGTACATTCGTGGCACTAGAGACAGCATTACAAATTTTCGCAGTTGGCTGAGTTTAATCGAAGGATGGCCAAGCCTTCTCTCGTCAAAATTATTTTTACAGACTGTATGAGATGAACGCAGAATGAAGTGTGCAGCTTAGACGTAGACGTTCGTCAGATTCATTGGCACCACATGAAAACGATAAGTGCGCTTATTTAGGTTTAGGACACTATGACCTAAGCCCAGTCTACAGCGTGTTATTGTAGTATTGGTATGGGCATTATAGCCATGAAGATGCCTACAGTTTTGCTCTGGGCCACAGTAAAAACATTCAAATGGTAATTTACAAATGTAGCAGAATTTTTGAAAGCAACAGGCAATGCGTTCCATAAAATAGCAGCTTTCCGGGCAAATGAATCAAAACGCAAAAACAATTTTTAGGAATCTAAACAATTTAACTGTCACGGAGCAAGTACGGTGACAAATCTTTAAGCATTTTTGAGTTTAGAAGTGGTAGGGTTGGTGACGCCATACCAAACATTACCTTATTTATAATACTCAAAGTATAATTTACATTTCTACTACTTAGCCTTACCAACGAAACGCCTTTTGAAAGAGTGTCATTAGCTGCAGTCTTCATGTATCCTATGAGTATTTTTTGCTGTAGTTATCTGGTTAGTATCCAAAAGCAAAGCATCAGATTGGGAACAATTGCCATAAACAACACAAGCATACGTGCTACCAAACAACGCTACCAACCACCATTTTACGTAATATGCGTGAAGCTCAATAGATGGTCACACAGACTAGGCTTTATACAGCTGGACTTCACCAAGAAAGCTCGATTTTATTGCGGCTTTAGAGGAGTTGTCGTGTTTATTAACATCATTGCTATCTGGTACGCGGGTGCAACTTTCAGCACATTTGGTGATTCACTGTTCAGTGAGATATAGTCACAAAACCGCATTCCAGAAAGACAGCCGTCTATTTTTCTGTTTGAAACATTCTATCACACTATTACTTCGTCTTTGCTGGTTTAAACAAACTTTTTGATTGAAGAGTCAAACCATAAGTGACTGTTATCATGAAATAATCTTTAATTGCTTCGTGGTGACCCTGTTACTATGATCAAGTTCGTGAACCTTTGAAGAGACTCACACATTCTTAGGAGTTTAATCCTGCCCTTTCTCTTCTGTGCAATAGACGTCATATATGCTATATTCCTGTGGGCACAGATTGTGTCATCCAAAATGCTTGATTTTGGTCTGCCAAAGATATGACATACTCGTTTTGCAAGTTTGAGGTTTGGCACATCGCTCGGTGGTTCGCTTTACATCTTAAAAACCCGCCACTGGTGCTTTTAATCTGGTGGCTGTGTGGAGAAGTGGCAAATGCAAAGATTTGAAAAAAACGGCTTTATATACTTCAATTGTTGTTTAATGCTTGAAAGTCATCAAACTTTGTTTGAAGTCCATCACGTATAACATGATGAGAGACGAGCAAAAGAAAGAGGATCGCTTAATGGGTTTACCCAGCAGTGACATAACGCCAGGGTACTTTCAGTAAAATTGTTTTAAGAAATGTAGCAAGTTTTTCTCGGCCGCAGTTTTACAGGGGAACCCTGTGATAATTTTCGCAACTTCCCTTTTATATCTATTACCGAGTTATCTCGGCAGTATATTGCTAGAATCCTCTGTGCTGTGCCCCACACGTGCATCTACAGGGAACACCTGTGCATGAGCTGGTATAGACAAAACAGCCGGCGATTTACGGCATTATTGTTGTGTTACCCCTACTCATTTGCATATGATTCATCCAAATTTTTGAATTTTCTGCCGAAAAATTGATCTTTGTTATTTTCACGTATGTTTTACAGCTACAAATTGTGAGACAAATACCATTATTTCATTCAGATTGGATAGTCAGATCTGTTTCTGTGGTGCTAAAGATATTTTCACCACCTGTTGGATTTTAGTTCAGGTCACTGGCTACCAGTATTACAAAAACGTCTGTGTCACAATAAAATAGTGATCTTATTTTGGTAAAATTAGTATGTAACCTCGATGTCTTCATTGATGGCTTTACAGTTATAAAACTGGAACTGATCTTTTCCCGTTACTGTAAAACTGGAACGATTTTTTCCCGGTACTTTGTGGAAATCATTGACTCAACACGACCCGACTACCAAGCTAGTGTCGACTGGTGGAGAAGCTTTTTTGAATATTTAATGCAATATTTCACAATTACAATCAGTTAAAGCCCAACATCGGAATAAGAAAGAACCGACAACCTACATGTTAAACCTTAGTCTCCAAGTTGTGACTCTTCGCTTCTACACGTAGCGATAATTTTGATTCCTAACCCAAGTTCTACAAACTTTAATAATTGTAAACACCGGTTTGAGTATTTCCACGACTTCTAGTTTGCGCTTTGACAATAAAGTGTGGCCTTCTCCGGGTTTTAGAAGCGAGGACTACATGTTACAAACTACACCAGGGTTTCTCAAACGGGGTCCTCGGTCCCCCATGGGGGCGACGGAGCGGTTGTCTGGGGGCCACGAGCAGAGGCCTTCACTTGGTAGCTTTGCCGTGATACTGCATAATCCAAGTGTCACGATATATTAAGTATTCGCCAGTTAAACTTAGAAGAGGGCCACGGCTCATGAAAGTTTGAGAACCACTGAACTACACGAAAAAGATCAGAAGTCATCCTGGTAATCATCGTGGTTTCTAAAACAGGTTTGTAATCATCGTTATCAAGAAATTTAATTGCAGCAGTAATCCAGAAAAGCTGCTAATAAAATCACAAGCGTTCGCAAGAGCTTATCAAAAAATACGCGATGAAGAACTAATAGGGCAATGCATCTGAAAGTGGGGAGATCGCCATCTAATCAGCAACCCATATTTCGCTATCACATTGGCCATGTAGACGCCAGTGATGCATCTTAGCTCCAACTTTCAGCATCGAAAATTTCAGACATTAACATCATAGGCGATATTCTTCTTTTTGCCATCGGCGATATCACCCAAGTACTACGATACCAGCTGAGGACACATTCTTCATGTCCGTGCACATTCAAGTCAGCTTTCGTTCATGTTCAAGTGCATTGATCAACTTCAACGTTTTTGCCCCAGAGCACTGACCAAACTCACTGTCTAAACCAGCTATGTCCAACCCAAATGGCCTAATGAACCAAAAATTATGTTACTATCTTAACCAAGGCTGCACATTGAATGATATATTAATAAGGGCCGCACATTGAACGGCTCGCTTTGATCTTAGCAAACTAAATTTAGCTTAAGCTAATGTACTGCAAGCGTACGACTCCTAACTGCAATGGTAACAGACATGATAAAGTGGCACTGAGGACTGCCTGCATCGAAAATGACAACTTTAAGATTATCAACATAAGGATAGATTGGCAGCATGTAGATCGCGTATATTGCAGCGTAAACCTAAACTGGGCCGCGGGTTGGACATGGTTGGTCTAGACCTGTAATTGTCCTAGACGTGTATAGTGGAGTGCAACTACCATGCTGCCACGCGGTATTGAAAGTATTGAACAAGAGGTAAATTATGAAATCGGCTTTCAAGACCTTGAAAGGTATTGAATTTCGCCAAAATGTACATGAAGTGTTGAAAAGGTATTGAAATTCCAAATTCAGCCATTTCTTTATTCAAATTTTGTTCTTTACCGCTGATGACAGTGTTGCGTTTTTTGCATTGTGTTAATCCATGTATGAAATTTTGAAAAAATGATAATAAACGGAATAAAAATTTTTCATTCAGTATTGAAAAGGTACCGAAAAAGTATGGAAAATGGTTTTTGAAAATTTGTAGTAACCCTGAATTACGGTTTTAACAGATGGTTGAGGCGGAGGCTAGGGTTTAGCAGTCCACCGTGTCCCGGTAACAAGTCAGGTCTCATGTTATGAGAAACACAAGGTGAAATGAGGTTTAATTCTGCGATTATATGGTACGCTGCACGTACAAGCGCAAAATAACTTTGTATCGCAATAGCTCATATTATTTGTTTCTTTTCAAATAAAGTTTTGTGTTATCATAAGAATGTGCTACAAGCAAGTTAATACAATGCTTCATTTGCCCATGTGGTGTTTGTGATATTTTGATAGATACTGTACTCATACTTAACGTATCGGTGTGTACCAATAACACAACTGAAATGTCGTATACTAAGCATTCAGGTTTTTAGAGATGCCTGAGAAGTTTTGGAGATGTCTGAAGCTTTTCTTTTCAAAAAAATTTGTCGGTCACGTCGTCTTTTTCGAAAAGACGCAAATTTTGTTATACCGTGTTGAACGTGAATGAATAGCCCATTTTTTTCGAAATTTTTACTAGCTTTATTGAACAACTTTAAACAGGTTCAAGTGAAAGGCTTGTTTGATGACAAAAATCCTACCTAAATGCGTTAAAAACTCAAAACACACCTTTATATGTCTGTATCAATCCAAGGTGCATTTGGCTATCACGAAATTTTCAAGTTCAAATTACTTGCAGTAAAAGGTGGTTTGTAACACCTTCAAGTATACCCAGTTTGAAGATAGGTGGAATTACTCGAACAAGAATTTATTGCATGGAACATGCACAAATGTCAGATTATGACTCTACTGTTCTCAGGACTAATTTTGGTATGTTGACTGCAAATGGAGATACTTCGGGCTAACCTACGAAAAATTTGACCTCGGTAACAGAAGTTTGTTTTGCAGAAACTTTTAGGAAAATAATTTTTGGGAATAATGGCTTTATAAAGGCGCATGCCTAGCTTTCTAACAATCTTGTGCACTTCGCAATTGATAAATCGTCAATTGCTTCATCCAAGTTACTTACATGAAGTACATCATTGATAATAGTTTGAAATGTCGTTATGCCAAGTCATTGTTTGGTCACTGCTGGTACAAAAGTTTTAATTTTCTTTAGTTTCACAAATGTGCAACACGCAGTGCTACGTTAAAGGCAACTGCCTACAAGGCCATACCAATTGTATCATTGAAAGCAAAGTGAACTTCACTCCATAAACTTTTTCACGGAAAATTTTTTTAAAAACTGTACAAAAACTCAAAAATTTTTCTCTTGCGTCGAAATCCACTGCGATACAATGTATGGATGATCACATGCAACCCCTCTTACCATATTGTTGTTCACTCTGAAAAATGCTAAATTGCTCTGCCTGATGAGGTGATAGTGAACATGCCTTTATTCACAGTTTGTTATTTTACAGTGTTATTTCACTTTTTATTTTCAATCTTTCCTTTAAACGATGTTGAGGATGCGTAAAAATAACAACAACCAATCAGGCGTGCATGCAAACGGAAACCAGAGGCAAAATTTAAAATTAGTTAATAGTTACGAACAATTTTTTTAAAAATGAAATATTGAATTGCAAACTAAGCCATGCTAAAGAGAGAAATAAAACTAAACTTATGTTAAAAGCCGAGAGGTGGGTATATTTCGACTTCAAAAGCAAAACATTTTGAAATGAAGCCAGTATGAGAATAAAAATTAACATAAGATTAAAATGAAACTCAAACTATTCTTTGCAAGTAAATTTTTGCAATGGAAACTAATTTTTAATTCAAAATTAAAATTACTATCAAGTGAAACAATAGAATAAAAAAAATTGGAAAACATTTTATGTATAATGATTAACTGGGGAAAATGATGTTTGGTTTATTTATCACGTTAGGATTTAGGTATGGATTGTTTCAGAACTAATAAACGTAAAATGTAATAAAGTATATAGATACAGATAATGGATAAAAACTGAATTTAGAAAAATGAATGCTTTTCAATATTAATACTCATACTTTGCCATAAATACGATAAGTTGCCAAGTTTTGTTTAAAACAAAACCAAAGAAATGCAGAAACTAAGAATTAACTTTGATTTGCAGTAATTTCTATTTGAAAATTGAAATAAAAACACCCGCAAGAGACCGAAAAATAACTAAATATTGTTTCAGTAAAAATTTTTCGACATGCAAGAGCACCTTCATCGTAAGTTATTTGCAGTCTTAATACCTGTGGGGTCGAGCAGAACAGAATGAATTGTGTTGAAATACAGCGACACTGCTTCTAACGAAAACAAACAAAACACTGCTGTATGCTAGATACAATATTGATACGCATGTTGTACAAACGGTGCTAAATTATTGCTCTTGGCAAATCCAGAAAAAAAGCCGTAGGAAATTGCAAAATATGACATACAGCCGCCCGCAACAGCCACTAATTTGATAAACCGAAACTTGTAGAACAAAGGTTTTGTCGTTTCAGAGATGAATTGCTCATGGAAAGCATTATATCAGAATATTCTAGCGCGACCAGACAAACTTGCCCCGTTCTTTTTGGCCAAGACATGCTTTTCAAGCGTCTATTCACAAAACCTATTTCGAGACGTTCTCGTTAGATTACGCTTCTTAGCTGGTTGCTGGTGTTCATTGCGGTACTTTGTGCGAGCAGGAGCGATGTGACGTACGAGTTGTTTAAGAAATGCTCGTTGCAATCATGCCTTTCATTTTTTCAGGTTTCAAGCTTGCCAACTCACGTGGGACAGACAAATCTCCGTCTACCGTAAGTGCGAAAAGCGCGTAGAATCACGGCCGACTTTATGTTGAATAATGCAAGTGTTAACAGTCGGTTGGTTCTTTTTGCAGTTCGAAGCAGCTGCATTTAATTCTTCCGAGCTGAAAGAAGAAAACGAAATGCATGACGAAAGAACTGACAGCAACAGCCTCGTACGTCATTCGGAGTCGAAGGATCAAGCTCGAAACAAGGTTATTTTTAAACCAACCGCTACGACAGATGGAGCAGGCACACCGGGCGACGTGAAAACAATACAAAAACAGGAAGAAGTTGGTTACCATGGCATTCTTGAGGTGGAGATGGCTGCACCGAAGGATCGCCTTTACAGTCCATTGCCAGAGGATGCAGAAAAACTTCCAGCAGTATGCACGTTTACAAAACGCCGAATCGGTTACATTCAGTCCCGTCTGACACGGCGCGATGCAACCTGTTCCGACGGACGAAGCAAAAGTCCGACCGATTCTGTCAAATATCCGCAGCAGCTTGACGTCACGCTTCTGCGCGTTCGGGATGTTGCTTTCACTTTGCGATTATGTCCAGACGTCTTGTTAAGTCACGTTGTGTGCCTCAAGGTCCAGCACTTTCCACCAACGCCTTTCATATCATCGGTTTACGACCAAATATACGATCCTGTCATAAGAGACGATTGCTCTTTGGCATCCTTGATGAATTATGCTTGTTCCGGCATTATGTACGACCACATGATCCATCTTGAAGATTACATGAGAGTGATTTTACCGGTAAGCCTGGAGATAAGACAAGAGTTCAAAACTTTTCTGTTTTCATGTGAAACAGTGGTTTTCAACCTGGGGCGCGACCCCCGTGGGCAGAGGTGAATTTTCATTTTCGGGGGGCTATTTTAAGTTGGGGGCCCTTCTGGAAGGTTCGCGACGACTGATGTCATACAAATTAGCACTACACGTGCTCGCTACATTCATTGAACAAGTTGTTCCACTTCATAACCATATTACTTTAATCTGAATTCCCTCGATATCACGAACAGAAACAATCATAATCATAATGAAGCTAACGAAAAAGCCAGTGGTGAAGTTATCTGACAACACTCCCATTATATAATTATTGAGTTCCCTGTGCAATTGCACGGTTTGCAAGTGTCAAGAGCTCTCTCTGAAAAAAGCACCTGTACTTCTTACGACACCTAACAGCCTGTTACTGTACATAGTCGACGATCGACGGGACTTTTGTCTGCAGAATCGCTGACAATTTTGTCATACTTTATCTTTCTAGCTAAAGCGTGTTCAGCATACAGAATAGCAAGACTTTGCAGCATCCTTCCCCCCCCCCCGAAACAAATATTAATTTCCAACTGTTAGAAACTAAACGGAAGGAACAGTCGGACTCAAAACGACGTCAGTGACGGACAACGTCATTGACTGGCCCCTCCCGAACACAATTCTCGAAGGCGCTTAAGGTAAACTGAGACTGGTCCTTTCATACCTCCGTGCCTCAATAACCAATGGTAAGTTAGGGCAGATTGTGTGATCTAGCTTTGACGAGGCAAGGAAACAAAAAAGCTGGATATATTAATGTTTCGATGGAATTCGAAGCAAAAATAAATACAAATATTTTCCGTTTTAAAACATTTATTTTCTTAATGTTTAACTTCTGTAACACTTGTGCCTATATATAATACATAAACTAGTAGGAAGGGCGCACACATCAACTTTGCCATTGGCGCCATTTCGCACAGATGCGTCCCCGCATTTTGCGCCATTGAATATCTGCAGCCTTAGCTACAGTGCAGGCTGGTCTTGCCTTTACCCCGTATCTTACCCATGAAAAGCAACAAAAGATAGACCCGGGCTGAACGCTAGTACCTCACTGGCCTCGTATTACCTGAAAAAGCATTCAGACGTTTTGTTCCACACATTATACGTAACAATAACCAAGTCTCAACGCCATAAAAAGAGAATGCTCATCGTTATTCACTTCAATCCTTTGCACTCATTCTTCTATATCGGGGGTCTCCAAATTACGGCCCGCGGGCCAAATCCGGCCCGCGAATACATATTGTAAACAATGAAAAATTAATTGACGAAAATCTTTTTGATTTGGTAGACTGTAATACATCCCGAAACAATCACATTACTTAAGATGTCCGACCCTCGCCCTGTTGTGTAATAACTTATGTGACCCTCGGATGAAAAAGTTTGGAAACTCCTTTTCTATACAGATCTTTTCTTAGCAGCATAGCAGCAAAAAACGTGCGTTGAACCAAAACAAAAATACAAATACAAATGCTTACAAAAACGCTGGAAATCGTCCTTCCTCCCGAAATTTTGGGGCCCCCAAAATCGGGGGCCCTAGGTTTAAGCCTTTTTAGCCTAATGGTAAATCCGCGCCTGCCCGTGGGGTCATTTGCTTTTTTCTAGGGGCCGCGAGAGCTTCAAATATAAATATTCATAATTAGGCTCTTGTATATTTTATATTTCGTATCAAGATTCATTTTTTGTCGTAGCCAAGATAATAGGATCAACTGGCAAAAACAATAGCCTACTTTTTCATTCAAAATTGTTTTAAGTGCTGTGACGACCAGTGCTGTGTTTAAGGGGAGGCGAGCGAGGCACTTGCCTCGGGCCCCCCTTTTTGGGGGCCCCCCTTGAGGTGTTACGTGCATATATTTTCCTTATTTTTGGTGAAAAACGTATTATCTATTCATATAATGTACTACAAAGCAGATCATAAGCAAGTACTCTCCTTTCAAAGGGTCTCCCAAAAGAAACTCTAATATGTAAGTACTTTGCTTTCAAGGGGCCCCCAACAGCAACTGCAATTTGAAGATAATCTACTTTCAAAGGTGCCCCAAAAGAAACTAAGAAACTGTAGTGTGTAAGTACTCTGTTTTCAAAAGGGCCTCCAACAGCTATTGTAATGTGTGAGCACCTTGCTTTCACTGGGGCCCCCAACAGCATAGGTGTGCTGACGTTTCACCCACTTGAATAGGTGGGCTGACGTTTCGCCCGCCCACCTTTCTGGGTGGGCGGGTGAAACCACCTTTCTAACCGCCAACTTTCTAGGTGGGCCGACGTTTCGCCCAATACCGACGTTTCGCCCACCTATTCAAGTGACTTGCCCTGACGAAACCCACTTGAATAGGTGGGCGAAACTTCGGCTAATCATAAAAATTGCCAGAAGAACTAATTTATCTGCTTGTTCGCATCACGGTTGGCTAAGTACGATGACGTCATCAGAGGGTCCCTTTTTAATCTTGCCTCAGGCCCCCCAACCCTAAACCCACCACTGATTACGACCATTACAATACTGTTGCGTTTGGCAACGCACGAGTAAGTTTGTGACGTAAGAACATGCAGTGTTTGTAAAATAGATATCTGATCGTGGTAGCTAGCTTGAGGGTCATACTAGTTTTCAATGAGTTGTGCTGTGGAGTGATTTGTATACGGCACGGGTCCCACTGGTGCTGCCATGTTCATGAATTTAATAAACGAGTTCAACACTGAGTTGTGAATGGGCCCCATTTAGAAGCCCGAGCCCGACGTTTATTTTTGAAGCCCGATTTAGCCCGAAAGCCAAATTTACCGAGTGAGTCAAATATGCGCAACTGCGGGATATAAAAAAAACGTAGTGTGCGGGTGTAGCTGCAGGTACACGATTTTATCGCACCCAAAATGGTAATCACCTTGACCAAAACATTAACTTAAACAAGCACAAACTCAGCTTGTTAGTCAATGCGAATACTGCGGAATGTAATGTTTCTCAACATAAAAACAAACTATCACGAAACTATCCACGCTGGCGCTATAGTCATAAAAGCAACTATTTAGGATAGCGCTAAGCCATGAAAAGCCGGATTGTAGGCCATCGTTTCTGAACACAAGCGAAGAATCGCGTAAGTGATTGATCTCTTTGCAGATAGAATTGGCTGAATAAAAATCGCAATCACTTCACTCACAGAAGTCACCACAATGAGCAGAACAAATGTACTTCGAATGGTATAAAAAACTTGTGTATGCAGGCACGAGATGGGCCCGTAACATTTTGACAATCTTAAGCCCGGCCCGACTTACCACTCTGGGTCAAGATATTGATATCGTACGTTATTTTTTAGTCATTGTGATTTTCTATTGTGCAAACACAATTGCATTTCATATGCTTGGCTAGAATTTTCGGAAGGGGGCCGTTAGGGGTTGCAAATTAGGTCACTGCATGAAAAAGGTTGAAAACCACTGATGTAAAAGTCGCAAACGAAAAATCAGAAAAATGCATTACGTTTTGATAAGATAATTGAGTAGTCGTTTTTGCAACCCATTGTTTTCACTCGTATCAGCAATAATCTTTTATACACATTGCTCCCGACTTTGTAGAATACATGATAAGTATGTGTAGTGGAAGACTACAGTAGATATGTTTTCATGCTTGTAAATCAAATCAAACCTCGAAGCCTAGGCATAAACGTCATAATATTACAAGTGACAAAGACGTTGAAACAACTCTCAAAATCAAACTGAGTTACAGTGTAGAAATTTTTGCAATGCTCTTGAACCTGCAGTAAAGGTACAAGAGAGCTGTTTTTGAACAGTAGTCTCTTGTGTCGAAAAACATAGACGAAACGCTTGCGCTCGGTTCACATCTTCAAAAGGTTTTTGCTTTGAGGATCTCAACAGATTTTCAAATCTCTCGCTTTCTTCTTCTTTTGACTCTCGTAGATTTCTGATGGGTTTTATTAAGTATCTGTGCAGGTTATGCGCCGACATCAGAATAGCTTCTTTCGGTTGTCCTGGACATTTAGCAGTTTGTTTTTGTGCAGATTTTTATCTGATATGCTCATTCATAGGTCTGTGTTTTTCGTTTGAACAACATGTTATGAACTAATGTCTGGCGGTTGTCTTCAATGATTTTACCTCACACGGTATTAAACGCCCCTACAAAAGTGCAGCAAGCAGCAAAGTTTATTGCTGCAAGAACCGCCCTGAACTCTTTCAAAGCTGCCGCTATATTTTCGCTTCAATTGCGCGACTAATATAATTTGTTGCCTTAAACGCTGATCACTTTTCTGGCACACTCCAAAAACGATTCGTCAATCAAAATAGAATTTCGTCAAAATTTCTTTCGGGGCGAAGTGAGTCAAACTGCTCAATTAGCAGACGTATGGGCCTTCCCCAGTGTACGCTTATAGCTTAACATACGCGACGTCACCTGAGTTCTTTAGCAAAAAACAACTTAACCATAGTCGTAGAGAAGTAACTATTACTCGCTGACAGCGAATCGCTATCTCACAAGTCTGTCTTCAAAGTTTTAACTATGTAAGTTAAAAGCATGCTTATTTTTGCTGGCAGCTAAATTGTCAGTGCGTCAGATTGAGCGCAACAAACGTGCTAAAAACTCCCCGCTATCGAGTTTCGCCAGCAAATATTGCAAAATAAAGTCGTGAACTAAACGCACGACTTGCTATTACGATATTTGCAATTTGATGAAGCTTGACTCTTTGCTGAATTTCTCAAGCTAAGGCCATGAAAATTCTTTGGATTCGCCAATACTTAACGCAAGAAATGTCGAGATATGTCGTGAAAAACCAACTACTGACATTTTTTCCAACATTACAACTGCATCATGACTTTAACAGACGTGAAGTGTGTTAGGGAGTCTTCATTCTGTTTTTGTCTTTTTTTCTGGGGAACTTGAACATGTCATTCCAGTAACCATGCCCTTTCCTGATGTTCTTCCTGAAAAGCAAAGCAACAAAGGAGTTTGAGAAACAGGTCTACTGCCCAATGACGTTTCCATCAAACAATGTCTAGTGTTGTATAGAGTGTGTGAGAAGTTTCTTTACTGTTGAACAACGAATTAATGCGACATTCTTTGAATTTAAAACGTTGTATTGGCCAAAGATCAAATGCTTTAGCCAATTTAAATAGGAGCTGTGGTTGAATTCTTCCAGAGAAAAACTGAGATTGTCTTCTGTAGGCTTTGCGTATATATTGTTGATGCATGCGAAGAAGTTACTTTCATAGATTGATACTCGTCTGCTGAGGCGAAGTTTCATTTTCATTTTCGGGGCCCTAGGTTATTTTAAATCGGGGGCCCTTCTGGAAGGTTCGCGACGTCTGCTGTCACACATATTTCCTCTACAAGTGCTCGTTTCATTCACTGAACAAGTTGTACCTATTCATAAACAATACAGTTTACTTTATTCTGAATTCCCTCGATATCTAATTGCAAAATAAAGTCGTTTATTCTGAATTCCCTCGATATCAGGAACAAAAACAGTCACAATGAAAACTAACGAAGGCAGAGACTACTCACATATTTATTGGGCACCTCACTGGCCTCGTATAATCTGAGAAATAGATTCAGGCGTTTTGCTCCACACATACGTAACAGTAATCAGTGCAACGCCGTAAAAAGAGAATGCTTGTCGTCATTTACTTCAATCTTTCGCGCTCATTCTTCTATCGAAATAGTTTGTTAGTGGCATAGTAAAACGTGCGTTGAACTAAAACAAGACCACAAATAAAATTTCTGGAAATTGTCCCCAAAGTTTTAGGGACCCCGAAATCGGGGGCCCTAGGCTTAAGCCCTTTCAGCCTAATGGTAAATTCGCGCCTGCTCATCAGTATCAGATCATGATAGATCAGGCTGAAATGCAAGCACTAATAGGAAAACCCGAACTCAACGGTACATACGCTTTAGCCAATGAATCGACCTTATACTTTGTCAGCAAAGCCTCTTAAACACCTTGTTCTTTTTATGGGGTTTTCCTTTTAGGACAGCAATATATTGCATTGCGGTGCAACGTCAAAAGCTGTGTCGATTTAAATCTGCTTTCCGAACAGTGCTGCTGAAAGCATGACAATATGCCAAATTAATAGAGCCGTGAACAAATTTTAGGAAACTGGGAATGTTCCAATCAGGTAACCTTCGGACTAATTTGCATAGTTTCAATATCAAGTTGCACAACATAAATCATGTGTCACGTGGGGTAGTTATTAAACGTTGGTGTTAATCATGCATATTCGGCTGAGGGTGATATTTTTGGAAAAAAACACCCAATTTTTCGATCCTGACCTGGAAAAAGTTGTCTTGGCAAGGTGTTAAAATCATTTGAATATTGTTACAAACAAAACAAAAAACTAAGTTTTGGTGCAAGAAACACCCTTTTGGTGTGAGGCATTGAAGTTAGCTGCTCAACTCAATGACCGATTATATTATTTATTATTGCTTGCCACCATAAATAGGTTTTTGCCGATGATGGCAACGGCATGATGCAGCTATAAATGCTGTGTTTTTTTATTTTTCCAAACATATGATCACTTTAGCAAAGTCGACACCATTTTTGCATGTACCAAACATGGACAGAGTTTGCTAGAAAACTTTGGGGAGACAAATTTTGTGTGATATGCGCGTTGTTGTGCATATCACACAAATATAATATTGTTTGCGTTTCTATGACGTCACCAAGATCTTTTTGTAAAATTGGCAAAATCGGCGGAAAATTATGGAAATGATATATTTTGGGTATTGTGGCCCAAGTGCCCCCTTGGCTACGCCCATGGTGTTATGGCAGCTGCATAGTACTGTGCTAATACTTGACAATGATTACTAGGTATTTGCTTCTTTACTAAGTACAAAAAACATTAGTATCAACAATTGAAGAGTTCCTTATCAAAGTAGATGAAACAAACACAACAGTTAAATCATTCTTTAAACAAGGAGCAATACATTAGAAGTAGAATTTACGAACATATATCTCTGAGATTCAAATAATTGGCAGTTAGTAATGTAATGTAACCACAAAATTTGCACAACTACATTGTTTTTTATAACAAAACATTGGGGGGTACAAAAGATATTGTGCTCCCCCTTGTTCAAAAGTGGAGGGGACATGTCCCCCTCTAAAACTCGGTCCCTGGTACCAACTATTCTTGATCAATTTGACAAAACCGACACCATTATTAGATGTACCAAAAACTAGTTTAGAGGTTGAAAAACATCTTTGGTAGGAAAATATGATACTTTTGTATCCAGTTACTTTACTTTTTATTTGCTTAGAAGTAATTAGCTACGTCAGTGTTTCTAAGCCAGTGGGCCATAGTACAATTTTCGAGTGGACCATGCAAGACTAAATCAAAACTTTAGAATAAGGTGTGTATGTTTATGCGTATACAAGCGTTGTCTATGCTAACGAGATTGTGGCCCACGCAAGTTTTTAGCAAAAGGTATACGAGCTAGATAACGAAAATTTGCCATTGATTTGCCACCAATGCAGCGTTCACTGCGTTGAACACTCGTGACACTCGGAAGGGTGTACAAAAGATTATAGCAGTGGTTCCCAAAGTATGGGTCGTGACCCAAACATGGGCCGCAAAGGGTCAAAAAATGGGTCGCGCCGAGGCGATCTAAATCTGGGTTGTATATTTTCACTGTTACCACTGCTTGTCTTTGTCTGTTTGTAACGTGGGTACTTGAGGAAAAAGTAGATTGCTGACAGTGAAAACGAACTTAGCAACTTGCTGCTAAAAGTCATCCATACAATTATTATTTTTGTCATGTGTTGTTTGAGTCATGGATCGCCAGGCGTTCAGCAAATTCAGATTGGGTCGCGCTCAAAAATGTTTCGGAATCGCTGGATTATAGTAATGAAAGTGAACTTGAACTTTCTGGGAACTGTTTCAGGGCATTAGTGTGTTGAGCGCAATGGTGACAGTAAATTTGTAACGAGCAGTTGTTTTAACTTGTTTGTCTGAGTAACTTAGACTTTCAAGCTATAAATTTGCTGCAAGATAAATATTTACTAACTAATATATTGTTAATCGATTTCGAGTTGATGTTGATCTTTCAAGCAATCGGCCTGCCTGACTCTGCCGTCGTAATTTTGCAATGTATTTTTTTCCAACTTGTTTGTTGTCTCCTATTATATTACTTACGTTCTCAAGTAAAAGTTCATTAATTTCAGTGTTTTGTTCTCTCCACACCTATGAAAGTAAATATCTCATCATGATAACTGTGTGTACATAGGCATGCACTTATTTGTAAATATCATTGTGTGTATGCTTTTATGGACTTTTCTTTTCACATAACTAATGATAGTGTTGAAAGTTGTATTGCAGGGTTGGTAGACTAGATGACCTCATCGTCTTTCACAAATCCTTTGTGACAAAGGAACCAGTAAATGTTGTTGCTTGTGTAGAACTTTGCTCTTATAACTTCTGCATTCTATGCAGTGCGGTGTGACCTATTGACTGGTACCATAATTTCGTCAACAAACAATATACTAACTACTCCGTTCCGCGTTTCAGCGACAAGTCAACACAAGGATTTGTAGCCAGTGAATGTGGCATATATAAACAATAAATCCGCATTTTTGCTGCATCACATAACCTATTACTTTGAAATTTTCAGTTGTACTACCAAAAAAACTTCAATGTTGATGTTCATAATTTGTCCAACTACGTAACCATTCGAACGTACCAGCCTATAGCACACATTGACGATGAAGTGGTCCAAGTAAGTTCATGAAAGCCTTCACCTAAAATGGTCTGTGTTTTTGGCTCAAAGACATGATGGTTATTTGAAAACTAATGCTTTGTCGTATCTTTGGCCGTTAAGATTTTGTGTTTTTGTACATGTTTTAAGTGTCTGGTTTTCATAGTTAACGCTAACAAGTAATTAACTGCCTTATTTTAGTGGAAGTATTAGGATCGTTTGTTTTTTAAGAGTGGACAGATAAATTTTGCTTTTACTAAATTGTGTTCTAGAGATTTCAAAACGAACATCGTAGTCGCTGCATGGTGCTTAGTTTTATTAAAGTTTGCAATAGTAATTTCCTTAAAAGTTATTTTAACGATATAAAATTTCTTTGATCAAAAATGTATGGCTAATAATACAATTTTCGTTTTCTATATTGCAGTGGTTTTCCACCTTTTTTCTACCGCGACTCGTTATAGCAGTCCATTATAACCTAACGATCCCTATCCATGACTTTCATCGTCCAATCGCAGCAGACGTGTTAAGATAGGTTTCAAGCAGGCGGAACTCAAGAGCTTTCCCATCTCTACTCGCAACCTCTCCAAAAATGGTTCACAACCCCTCTAGGGGTCGCGACCCCAGGTTAAAACCACTGCGATAGTGAGACTTAATTTCTACAAATTTTGACTTTCGTTTCAAGTGCCTAATTTAGGTGTAAATTCAATTGGAGTTTTTATGCAACGTTTGTACAACCAAATGGTTCCCAACGTGGGACGTACACCCCACAAGGGGATTCATCAGGGGCCAGTTTGATTTTAAAGGGGCACTGAAGACGACTGACGAGGTCTGGGGTCATAGCTTGTTTAAACTAAGGTATTAGTATTTTAAGCTTCTTAGCTGAAACGGAGTTCACTTTAAATCATAAGATTTATATATCACAAAGGGGGCAATTAGGGTTTTAGAGGTGAGTATGTGGAGCATAGAAAAAAAATGGTTGGGAACCACTAGTTTAACCCCATCTCGACAACATAAACAAGATTGTTCATTTACTACCAGTTAATTGTCCCTAAAGCACACCAGCATGGATGACAAGTTGTTTAATCGATAGGAAAAGCCTTCTTGTATTTTTTGTTGTTTAACGAAACTAAGTCATTTTGAGAGCTTCGTAAGGACTTAAAGAAAAAACAAAAATACACGGGGGATTTCCCTAATTAATATTTGGTTATTTTGCCATAACTTTTGAACCACAAACGTTACAAAGCCAATCAAACCCGCCAAAGACTCGTATCATAGCCTAGAATCCAAAAAAAGTTTAAGCCACAAAATCGGCTCGATTGGTCGGCTCCCAGGGGATGATGACGTCATTCAAATGTAAACAAATGTGCATAAACATCCTCTTGTTATGTACACATCAACAACAAAAACGACATCCCAAGCTTTAAAATTTTTTTTTTTTAACTAAATTACAAGACTGTCCTATCTATAGAGGGCCTGAACAGCTCTCTAGTTCAAGCTGCTGGCGAGTTATGGTCATATCTAATATGGGTGTAATATACCCAGGTTCAACATTTGTGGATCTATACCTTTTTACCAATTTTTGGTTTTGGGGCCATAATCTTGGCTCTAGATATGTTAGAAAGCCAATCAAGGGCTCTAAAGACTCATATGACAGTCCTAGTTTCCAAAAAAAACTTGAGCCAAAAAATTGGCTCGTTGAATTGGCGCCCATGGCCGGGTAAAGTTGGCTAAAAAAACGCAAAAGCATCCCCACTTGTGACGTTCCACACAGAGAAACCAAAACGAAAAAATTTTGTTTTCAATTTCAGCTGTAAGAATAGGCGAATCCGTAGATGGTGTGAACAGCTTTCTAGCCAATCAGCGGGCGAGTTTTGCGTTGCAAAGCTTGGGCAAAAAGTAGCCACCCTGGGACTTAACAACTCTGAAAATAAAGCACACTAGATACCAAGCTTTAAACATATTTTGGCACATGCAAGCGTGTGTCCCAAAAAAGGAAAGCTCTTCGATATAGAAGGGTAACGCTTTTGAAGCATGCATTAGTTCATTAGCACAACTGGTCTTGCAACTGTTATTGTAAATGCGTACCCACCAAGAAAAGAAGTATTCAATTACCTAGAAACAGAACTTCCAATTTTATTGTAATTATTTAACTACCAAGTAAAGCAAACGTTGTAATGGACTTTTACAGCCTACTACATGCGATAATTCTATTCCTGACTAGCGTTGTCATACATCGTTAACAGCATGTGTTTCATGCATGATTTGACTGTAAACAACTATGAATAGTGGGTCGGACGTGAAGTTTTACAATCTGTTATTTGTGTTTTTCGCCCCTTGGTAAAATTTGACTCATCATTATCTGCTCGTATGTTCATCGTTTTGGGGATGAAATCGCTTTTGACTGATGTTTTGTCAGGAACAATCAAAACGTGCAGTGGAGAAACTCACTATTTTCAAGGTTTGCAAAGAACATAAACCACGGATTTATATATGAATTGATTTTCATCACATGGTTCAAACTTTCAATAGGAATTTTGTTTCCAGGATTTTAATGCCTTTTTAACGTTAAAATATATTTTCGGTAAGCTGCGATTCTTTCAAGTCAGCATTGCCACACAAATCGATGTGCTGGCTTGGCATGGACTTGATAAGCACGATGTGGAGAAAGACCACGTTATCGCTTTCCGTTTCCGTGCGTCACGGTCGATCTGACCTTGACTGTCAGTCTTTTCTTGATTGCCTTTCATGTTTATTGTTAAAAAAATGAACTATTGCAGGTGTTTGGGAAGACGTTTGCTGTTAATTCTGAACTGATGAAATCCGACTTGAATGTCAAAGTCATGGAAAATCCTGCAGCAGAAAAGTCAACCAACAAAGTTCAAACCAAAAGAAAAACTGCGCGAAAAACTACCGTCATAAATCGCAAGCGAAGAGTTGCTCCCAAAGCTGGTAAAGCTAAAAAAGTCAAAGCAGGCGATTATCATGCAAGCAGGATCAGTAAGGTTCCACCCAGGACAATGAAAACCAGATCTAGCAATGCTGAGTCTTCCTCCGCGACTCCTAAAATCCTAAATAGCAGCTTTGATTCGCACGAAAACGTTACGTCATCACCAGACTTCCAAGATTATTCGAGCTCCGAGACTGCATCTGGGACTTCCCCGTATCGGACGGATTCGGCCAATGTTTCCCCTTGTCTAGCGGATGCGCGTCACCTGCAGCCACCAACAACTTTTCTGTATCCTGTGCAGGCCAATCTGGCACAGAGAAATGTACAATCTTCCACTTCTTCAAAACCGTTGCCAACTGCCGGGTGGCAGTTTCAAATGCCGTCCGTGTCAGCGTGTCGTCAAACTGATGACCACTGTAGTAATAATCTGTCATCTGATTCATTGATTTATCAGTTTAGTTCTTCCCACCAGGAGATGAACTCCAGCAAGGGTACTTCTAACGCCGTAAACGATGTGGGAAGCAACGATGCGACCAGTGTTTCCAAAAGTGGAAAAGTACCAAATGCTTCTAGCTCACCGGCCGCTAGCAGCTCCAACTATGACCATGCCGCAGTCATACGAAGTAGCAAAAAGAATGATTCCGAAAATGATCCAGCTTTTGTGACGACAAACAGCGATATTTCGGTAACACAGTCTTTCAATTCCATAGACACCGAAAACCTCGGTGAAACACGTGGTCGTTACGTTCAAGCGTCTTGCTTGCAAAATCCATTAGAGTTTTCACATGACAGCGATCGAGGAAGTTCCCCCAGCACTACCGCTGTAGGTCAAACTTCTGTATCAGTCGTGAAATCGCACAAATCTGAGGGTCGGTTGGTCATTCAGCCAGCTTGTCGAACGACTTCTTATCAGTCTCATCCAGTTGTGCTTAACGTGAACAACGGAAACTCTAAACAGAAGCATGTCATTCGGAGAGTTGTTCAAGCTCGGCTTGAACAACCTGTGTGCGGTCAAGCGCATGCGCAGTACTCAGGCTCGTGTCCAGAAGGACTTGTGCCGACAGCAGCTTTGCTTGCAATGAATCAAACAAACGCATCCGGAGTGATACGGATATCGTCAATTTACACTCTTGCAAACGATACGAAGGAAAGTGTCTCTGAAACGAAGACAACCGAGTTTCTTCCATCCACGTCCACCTGAGACAGAAATATGAAAAAAGTAAACGACAAAGTGAACCACGGTAAGCTCTTGTTTCATCAAGTTGCAAAACTGTCTTAGCTAATTTGATTTCACTGAATTTTTATGGAATCTTCAGCATCTGTTGACTTGTACTGATTGTTTCATGCATAGAAAGTAAATTATTAAGACATGCTTGAAGTTTTTACGCAATTTTTGTTTCAGGGCTATTGCTAATAATTGACTTTATTTGAACTTGGTTTTGTTGTTTGGAAAACCATGCATTACAAGTTGAGTTTACTTGTAACTGCGTTAGAAAAAAGTATGCAAACTTTTATCGTTTTATCTCAAGCAAAAAGTAGAGTATGAGCCTTCTTCGTTTGTGCCTCCTTTTTGCATTCATTTTTTCCTCGTTTCAGGCTTGAGTCATCACGACTCTTTTCATGATATGTTTGTGGCAGTGTCTACAGACTTTGAAAATCAACGCAGTTAACATTTTTTTAAATGTATAATGCATTTTGTAAATCAAGCTTCAGAAAAAGAGCTTTTGATCTGAACAACTTTGACAGTAGCAAACAGTCGGAGGTAAAATGGACTCCGACCTTTCCAAAATTTCCGACTCCCTACTCGTGAATGGAGTGTGGCTGTCAAGTGTCAACAATGGCAAAGAAGCGAGCTAAAATATTTTAGAAATAAGTATTTTGTTATTGTCGCTAGATACATGAGTTGAGGGTTTGAATTAATCCATTTATTGAAAGAATATTTACTAATCACAAAAATTCATTTTGTTTACTATGAGTAGCGCTATAATATAACGTGATTTATTTTTAAACAATACCATATGAATTACATTCAAGAAACCTTTGTAAGAGGTATATAGCAAGAGCGAGTAGCTAGCTTCAGACGTATTCTATATTTGATAATTTTTAAATTTTCTAAACATAGAACATAACGTAAAAATTCTTAAGGTTTATTTTAGCTTTTTATATTAATATTACCTACTGCCTTACTTGTAGTAGGTAATATTAATATAAAAAGATTTTTGTGACTTGTGCATAGGCAGTACTTGAGTATTACCTATTGCTTACTACTCGCATTGTATTACTGACTAAAGCAACAAACTCATTCGCATTACGTACGTACCTATAGACAGTATGTTTGCAGCTGTTGTTGTTTTTCTGATAACGCAGAATCGTTGTGCACAGCAGGAATTGTCTGTTTCAATAAAAGTTTCAAAAAAATTGTACTATTTCAACAGGCACGAGTTAAGACTCCTAACTTATGAGTGCGATGTAAAGAATGATTCAATTGGACTTCCGGAGTCGAATAAAAAATTTTGATTCGGAAAACCAGCAATAGCTGCAGTGTTCTTAGGAATCCGACTCCACCCAAAAACCTCCGACTCCTTGCGACTCCGCAACCCTGGTAGCAAAGCAATATTCTATCAAAAGGGATGATTATGTGTCAAATATACCTGACCCCATCAACATGATGGGTAATATGAACGCGTTTTCCATTTTTTCCAACAATATTGAGACGGAATGTTAGTTTTTGCTTTGAATTTTGCGAACCCCGTGAGTTTCTATGAGAAAGACAGTCTTCAATTGGTAGAAGCTGTACGCCATAAGAAATGATATCGTTTGCAGCGAAGCTTTCACATCACGGCGTGTTGTGTTTCTACTCTTGGAGAATGGAGACAGCTTTGGTTCAAAAATGAAAAAAAACATACTGTCGATTCATGATTAGCGTTTCGCGCTGATACCTGCGGAAATTAGCGATTTGGTTGGTGGGTGTAGCAAGAATTTTGATGAGAATTTTCAGCGCACTGAAGTATTAGAGCGTTTATTGCCTGAGGCACCTAAATCACTTTTTGCTGCGAATTCTCCTGCTATTGCCGGAAAGTGACATCCACATCCACTTTACAGATAGTTAGTGGTAGTTCGTTAATGATTACCTTAAGACAGTGGCGTGTAGAGTGGGGGGCAAACGGGGCGACAGCCCCGGGCATCCAAAGCAGGGAGGCATCCAAAGAGTGAAATTACAAAAATTAAAATGCTGTAACTATGTTTTTTCCTATTGTAAGGCTACTGACATAGGCTGCATGGATTCAATTTTTCCAAACTTGTTTTTTTGTAAACACTACTGTAGTTTTTGTGTATTCAAATGCCAGTAATTCTCATATTCTTCAATACCCGGGACCTATAGTCTAGTAGGTGTGCAGCGCACACCCAATCAAACTGATAGTGACGTGACTTTTGCCAGATCGTGCAATCAAGATATCCACAAAAACGGATTGGAAGATAATTATGGACATGTAATTGATTTTCTGAGACAAATTTCAAAACTGTCCTATTTCAACATGCCTGATGTAGCTGACTTTTTGATGCATCACTAGTTTCCCGTTTCGTTCTTTGATGTGGCAACCCTGGGCTCAGTGGTATGTTTAAGGGGAGGCGAGCGAGGCACTTGCCTCGGTCCCCCCTTTTTGGGGGCCCCCCATCAGGTGTTACGCGCATAAATTTTTCTTATTTTTGGTGAAAACTACATTATTCATCTAATACAATGGGCTGCAAAGCAGCTCATAAGCAAGCACTCTGCTTTCAAAGGGGCCCCCGTTCAGAAACTGCAATGTGCAGGTATTTTGCTTTCAAACGGGCCCCCAAACGCCACTGAAATGTGTAAGTACTCTGCTTTCAAACTTCATTGAAGGGCCACTAAAAGTAACTGTAATGTAAAATTCTTTGCTTTCAAAGAGGCTCCCAACAACAATTTTAATGTGTAAGTATCACGTTTTCAAAGGGGCCCCCAACATCAATTGTAATGTGTAAGTACCTTGCTTTCGAAGGGCCCCCAACACAACTGTAATGTGTAAGTACTATGCTTACAAAGAGGCCCCAATAGCAACTGTAATGTAAAATTCCTTGCTTTCAAAAGGCCCCCAACAGCAATTGTAATATGTAAGTACTATGCTTTCAAAGGGGCCCACAACAGCAAGTGTAATGTATAAGTACCTTGCTTTCCAAGGGGCCACCAACAGCAACTGTAATATGCAAGTACTATTCTTTGAAAGGGGCCCAAACAGCAACTTTATTGTAAGTACTATACTTTCAAAGAGGTCCCAATACCATCTCCAATGTGCAAATAAAGAAAAGCTTCAAACCAACTTCTCTACCTAAAAAATTGTGGGTAAAATTTATTCCAAAAAGTTCTGAAAAGACCCTATCAAATAAAAACAAACATTTATACCAAATGATAACTTTTTATACCAAATGATAATTTTTACACTAAATGATGATTGTTAGAGATTGGAGTGTTTGGTGTATTGATAATTTTATGAAAATGCCACATTTGAACAGAAAGTATGCAAGTGGAGCAGCAGAAAGAAGGATGAAATTTAAAGCAAATTTAGTGTTTTAAATCTTCTTGGTTGTTGTTTATGGTTTCATGCATTCCCATAAAGATATGAATGTGAACAAATTCAATTTATCAACTACCAAGCATTTTATCAAAGGGGAAAGTGTGAAACTTTCAACTGGGTAAACTTTGTAGTTTACTGATGGTGAATGCAGAGAAGTGGGGCGTGAAAATAAAAAGTAGAGGCGATGCCAACTTGCTATTGCCCAACTTTTGTGTGTTGTCAGCCTTGTCTTCCCACTTTTCAGTGTTATCAAAGTTGTGTATCATGAACACCCTTTGCATTTTCTCCTTCTGCTATGTCAGTCATGCCGTAGTCTCAGGAACGTATCTTTCGGTGGCCATATCTTAGGCTTGATCAAAAGTGCTTATCACGGTTGGGTGAGTATGATGATGTCATCAGAGGGCCCCCCTTTGTAGTCTTGCCTCGGGCCCCCCCCAACCTTAAACCCACCACTGCCTGGGCTTGCAATAGTGCATCATTTCGATCATCGTCATTAATTGGCAGTTCAGGCGGATTGATCATAACTTCTCATACAAGCCAGTATCTGTTCTGCCCCTGGGACGCCGGAGAGCGGGGGCATTTCTCCCTTGTCGTTTCAAAACGGGGCAACGTGGGTGGAGGTGCTTTTTCATAACAGTACCATAGGTAATTTCATGGTTTATTAAGATCGACTTGAAACAAATTTATTGCAGCTATTCGCGCACCAATAAAATTCAGAATGGTTTTCGATAATTTCTGTTATGATTTTTGAGGTCAACATAGTTGATGAACAGGAACTAACACAATTGGTAACGATTTTTTTGTTTTTTTATAAGTTTCCATTGCCCTCAAATTTTTCACTGCCCTACCGCTGCTCCGGCGTCCCTGTCTGTCCCCTCAGTAGTTGTACATATAACAGCCACATAATAAAAAACAAACGTCTTTTGCGCACTTTATTCGCATTCTCAATTCGTTCAGCAAGTTTCAAACTGTCAACCTGTAAACTGCCCTGTCCTAAAACTGAGTGTTTTACTCTACTGTTTTAATGCGCAGCCTTATATTTTTGCAGTTGTGAACTGGGCTGACGTAGCATTGAGTGTGTTGTGCCCCCCTGTTTTAATGCGTTGCCAGATATTTTTGCACGCCACTGCCGTAAGATAGGGAACAACAGAGAGAAGCATTGCAATTCTAAACTAGCACGTGCCTTTTCTTCATTGACAGTGGTCTTCATTTGCGCAGGCTTGCTGTCGAATGCCTCAGACGTTTTTAAATGCCTTTCAGTATTTCTAGTCCCTTTTGTGTATGCAGCCGTCTTTGGCATGCTCACAAGATTTCTCGAACAGTTTTTGGAAAGTGACGAAAAACATCCAGGGCATCCTATAGCTTTGGTTCAATTATTTTCCTTGCATATTTTTTCAAAGCACTTAGCGCACACTTCCACGGAGGCTAAGGAGAGAAATGCCCCGGAAGTTGGTGCATTATCTCCTGTCTCGCTTCTTGTGTGTAAGGATAATCACCCCATTTTGCCAATCTTTCGGTGCCCTCCCAAAAATCAGGCCACTTGCCACACACCGGTCAGCTAATGAACTTCTCCATTCAAGAGCATTTCAGGTCGGATTTCGTCGCAACCTACAGCCTTTCCAGCCTGCAATGTTTTGACAGTACAGGTAGTAAGTCTTCGGCTGCAGTGACTGTACTTTCACCCCTTGGCCATTTTATTTGATATAAATATATCTGTGACTTGCTCATCAATATTGCTCGTATAAGCAAAAATGAGAAAAATTTTGTGAAAATGCAATTGCCAAATTCCGTTAAGAGGTGTAATGGAGTAACTATTTGCGGCGCAAGCTCGCTGTGGCAAAGTTTCGTCATTGTTTCAGTAGGTAAGTTCGAGAGAGTTCATTTGTGTGGACTGCCTACATTGTTTGGCAACGCATACCAGCTTGTCTGATTTTAGTGTGATGTACATTTTAGTTTTCTCGCCAGCAGGCTGGTGACAACTTTGATTTATAGCCTACTACAGTAGAACTCCGATTATCCGAACTAATTAAAACCAGGGGTGGTTCGGATAAGTGAATTGTTCGGATGATCGAACAACATGCAATATTATGAAATTAGATCATATACAGAACATTACAAAGTACAGTACACATACAGTACATTGTTATTTATTGTATATTATTAGCAGTGGCAGTATAGTAATCACTCATTTTTT
>Ga0210059_1002936_pt1 | contig 27001 bp, 18 predicted proteins | sample Ectturendosymbi2_FD_188042 | JGI IMG/M metagenome (GOLD analysis project Ga0210059, IMG submission 188042) | Ecteinascidia turbinata endosymbiont from Florida, USA - Sample 2 (SPAdes) (version 2) | ecosystem: Host-associated > Tunicates > Ascidians > Unclassified | place: Key West, Florida... | reverse complement strand
ATGCAAACAGTTGGGCATATCACAAGTTTTGCACAAAGCCATGATTATTGAATAAATGGGGAAATATATTAAGAACAACACACCAAGAAAGTGAAATGACATGTAGACCACTCACCATATCAAAAGAAAGGATTGGTGAATTTTCAAATTGATTGAGATGCAGAAATTTAGTTGGGATTTCTAGGGTTGTCCATGTGGTTTTAGATATGTTCAATGTCCTTTTCACTTCTGATAGCAATAACTCTGCTGTCATTGCTTTGTCTGAGAAGAATTCTTCCATTGTTGGTCCAAATGTATCTCCAGTTAAATTTTTTTCATTCTTCATTGGCCAAGGAAAATAAATGTTTATTTCTTTTTGTAAGGTTTTCATTGATGAAAACATGTTCAGAGGTAGGTTTTCTTGGAGCATTACTTTTCAATTTCCTTCTTTCTTTATAAATATTGTTTCTGGTTCTTCTAGAGACAAACCTAACAATAATGTTGGGGGTCTTGTTTGTTTTTGATTTACCCAGTTCTCACATCTCTACTTATGACCAAAAGTAGTGCAGAAATATGTGACAGTCATCCGATCTTACACCCTAGGAGACTCTGAAGGGGTTTATTTGCAAAAGAGTTTTCATTGTGAATAAATGAGAATTGCAAAAAACAAAACTTCCCAGGTTTTCGATTCTTGGAAACACACAAGTTATGACCTTTCATGAAGGTTCCTTACTGCACAGTGTGTAGAGAGAAGGACACCTCAACACTACCCAAGTTGCAAAACCAGGATTGAACGAGAATGGCAACAAGGATTCATGCAGCAATTGCAACGTCACCCTGATGAACCACATTCTGGAAATGTAGAACCAGCCAGCAACCATTCTGATACAAACTCTAAAAATAGTGAACTTTCTTCAGGAAGAAGAACAGCAAAAATACTGAAACTATCTCTGATCATCTGCCCAATATTTCTCACATCTCTACTTACGACCAAAATTTTCCTGCCATAATAAATAATGATCATCAATCGGATGAAATTTTTTCAACTTCATCTGGACTCTGAAGGAAAAAGAAAAACAAAATAAAAAAACTTACCCCCTGCTGCAAAGAAACTCTTAGAGGAGATACCCAATATGCCTGTATGCGGACACAATTGCATCAAATGCGTCTGTACGAACTGGTACAAAAGAGACGATATGCTCAACAATAAACAGCGCTTCAAGCTGAGTTGTTAAGTTATTTCAAACTGTTAATGTGACTGTATCATCATCATCATATCCCCAGTAGAATCTTTTACTTGTGAATGTGGAAACTGTCATGAGGGAGAGACAGATTGATCTTGCCACATCCCTACCAATATTATTCCTGTAAAATAGTACCCCCAAAATACTTAGTGCATATGTTCAGTGTAAGTGGCATCAAAAACACCTTAAAACACAATTTAATTTTTATTGACCTGTTGTCCTCTCAAACTGCCCTTATACTTTCGTATGGCACACATAGCTCTCCTAACCTTAAAGAAAAATTTATCTCTGAATACCATTGTGGGCAATGCATCTTTCATTCACCACCACTCACCACTTCAGTTGGTGGTGTAGCCATTCATGTTATGTTGCCAAATATTATTTTATCTAATATTGTCTGCCACTGAGGGACGCGCCCTTGCAGCTGATGTTTCGTGTGTTAATTTTATGATTCGTGTCATTAATATATATGCTCCATCTTCCCCAATTCCCTATAACAAATTGCACACCTTCTTTAATAATCTTTACCCCTACCTATCCCCTAAACTCCCCAGTATCTTAGTTGGCGACTTCAACTTTGTTGAAAACCCATAAATAGATTATCTTCCCCAACCTAAATGCCATAGTTTCTCAACCTTATCTCAGCTAATAAGTGCTTTTCAACTAAATAATGCTTTTCGAATGCTCACACCCAACGATTAGACTTTCACCCACATCATCAATATGTAAAACCAACATCATCAACCTCACATTGTTCAACGGTCTTGAGAGACTTATAAATTCTTTGTTTCTTTAGATTTCCAAAAATGAATAACAATTACATCTATGAATTACATGATGAATATAGCCTACCGTATAATGATAAAGAAAACACCCTTCGCATAACTGAACAGTATTACCAAAATTTATATGGACAGTTCATCACACCTGAAGAAAATATGAAACCCTTTTTGAATACACAAATTAATACCTTAACCTCTGAAAATACTACAGAATTAGGTGAAGAAATAAATAAAAAAGAACTTCTAACCTCTATCAAATCTTTAAAACACGGGAAAACACCTGGCTTGGATGGCCTCAGTATTGAGTTCTATGTTGAATTTTTGAAAGCCATTCGCACCCCATTAACTAATGCCCTAAATTATGCCTACACCACAGGCAATACAACTCATGCCTTTACAAAAAGTGTCATTGCCCTAATTTACAAAAAAGGAGATCCATCTATTATAAGCAATTACAGACCTATTGCACTACTTCACACTGATTTTGAAATTCTCTAAAAGTTATTCAACTTGCGTCTTAAACCTCACCTTTTATTCTTACTTTACCCACACCAATATGTAAAACCAACATCGTCAACCTCACACTGTTCCGTGGTCTTGAAAGACTTGTATCATTATGCAAAATGTAAAAAAACAAATTCTTTCTTTGTTTCTTTAGATTTCAAAAAGGCATTCAACTCAATTTCTTGTAACTGGCTCATTAAGTTACTTCACAAACTTAATTTTCCTCATGCCATTTTCCTCATACTTTTATAAATTGCACAGCATCAATTAAAAATGTGACCTTCACCATATTAGTAAGCGGTGTCTAAACTGAACCTTCTTTCATTAATCGAGGTGTCCATCAAGGAGACTCCCTCAGTCTAACTCTCTTCACATTAGCAATTAACCCCTTACTTGAATACATCAACATTAAGAGAAATCACCCCTCAGCCTACTCCCCTAAAACACACAATCTATAATTGCATATGCTGATGACCTCACCCTGTCAGTAACAAGCCAATCATCCCTTACCAAATGCTTTGATATCTTATATAAATTCGACCAAATCCCTGGACTATCATTGAACCCCAAAAAGTCACACGGCCTTTATTGTGTCTCCTCACCCAATTTAAGTGACATTCCTATTAAAATATAGCCCAACACCTATATTGCCCCCCTTAATATTCTCATAGGGCAACCCACTTCTATAACCAACTAATGGAAAACAAGATTACAAAATCTACAAACAAAATCATGACAGCTTCAAAATACATACTGTTGCGATCGGAAATCCCGAGCGGTATGTGCGCAAAGCTTCGCACCATGGCAGCAAGCAACAACAGAGATCATGTTTGCAATCTCTCTTACTATTGCTTGCTCGTGCTACATATATAATGGTGTTATTCTTCATGCACATCTCGTTCGTGGTGAATCACACAATCAATGCAACACCACTGGAGAGGTTGCAACAATACCACACTTTCAAAACAAAATCAATAATTAGTAAAACACAGCTATGCCATGTATAACTCAGCTGGCTAATACTTGCCCCATATCTGACAACTATAGAAATACGATCAATGAGACCATAAGTCTCTTAATTTTAGAATCTATTCATTGGCCTTACCCACTGATGCACTTGCCAAACCATTACAACAGGGTGGTTTATCAGTTGCTGCTACACTTTTTATGCTGACCTATTTTACATAAAACCCATTATAACTTACCTAAAATGCCGCAATCTTAACATACCCATGCCTCAATGCTGAACCCTTTTGGAATACAACATATGACTTAATTTGTCTTCCTTGTTCAAATTACCAACATTAAATAATCTGCCACATGCAACAACCCTGTCAAATTACTACAAGGTCATCTTCTTTCATATGAGCAGCGACCCTCAAGCGATCCCTGCAAGTCGGTCCAACCAACAAACACCCTCTGGGCCGGGAGACACCTAGTCGTCTAGGGAGATTGGTGGCCGCAGGGCTTTGCAATGATAAATAATGTGGTGTATTGTTTGATTTGCTTCCTTGCATATGCACGAGGCTGTCTGTTTCAGTCCCCATCTTTGGAAACCGCTACAAGGTCATGATGACCCTACTACAAAAATATGACTTACACACACAAGAATTGCACAAAAACTTAATCAAACCCTAATATGATTTAATAATTTAACAAGAGCATGTGTTACCCACTGGAACCCCTTCACTTGGAATACCCCCAACCTAATGGAACTGGATACTTCATGATATCATTCCACATTATCTTAGAAACTTCAACTATAAATCGGTGCATAACATTTTACGTATAGCTTCCAAATTCAGTGCTTTCTGACTTGACTCCAATACCTTATGCCCGGTTTGTCGCAAAAGATATGAAACGAACGTGCACCTATTTCACCAATGTTCAACCATACAACCACTTAAGTTTGTAAATCATATCTGTTATAGTTGTAGTAATAATACAACAGATTGTTTCTTGGACTAAAATCATGTATTTTTCAGATATTAGACAAACACCCCCATAGATCAAGAAATTATACCCACCTCAATGCAATGTTAGCACACTATGGAAGACGCGTAACAAACACAAAAAACAACCTCTTCTAAACATTTCATACACTTAATAAAAACATTCAACTCATATGTAGCGCAACACTATCACTGTTTGCTAAAAGACCAATCTAACCCCTATTTCACAACATATCACAAAGTATATATTTCAGCAAACCTTCTTCAACACACATTGTTCTACAATATCACAGAGATTGCTTGCAACACAATAATAATGCGAGAACAAGTAACACTACCAAGACACTTGTATACCCACCCATTTTCCTGATACTTACCTACGTATGAAAAATTCCTTACTTTTTAACATCCTTGTATTTGTTGTCTTCATATCAACCCAAGCATCCTTATCCAAATACCATACATTTATTTACAAAAAGATACATGCCTGCGAACCCAAATTGTCATCTAATTAAGAAAGTCAATGCGGCTCTCCTTTTGACCAGATACCCCTCACAGGATGAATGGTACGTGGGTGGCCAAGTATACTGCAGGTCATGATGGTTGCCAAAAAAAGTTGGGCTGCACGTCAGCAGGTTTTATGGACAGATTATGCAAGTGGACCACAGTGCATTCTGCGATGTGAAATTGTTTGCAGTTGTTTTGCATGGGTCGAGTGTCTTTGCGATTTTCAGAAGGTTTTTCACTGCTTGCTTGTTGGCCTTGGTTTTGTGGTGACAGTGTGTGGAGATTCTCTAGCTAGAATAGTGGGTTTTAAGCAGCCAGTGATGCCACAGCATGCGCTATTGGGGGCTGGGTCTAACTTTGAGGCGTGAGTTGATCGACACCAAACAGAAGAGGCATATTCTGTGGCAGAGAAACTTAAAACCAGAGCCGTGGTACGAATTGTTTTTGCATTGGCACCCCGTCTGGTATTTGTGAGCTTTTTGAGTTTGCTGTTCCTACACTCCGCCTTTGCTTTACTAGGTGAGAGAGCAGTCCAGGCATTACATCAGTAAATCAGATTCCTTACATGTTGAAGATTTATCCTGTACCAAGTTGCATGTAACTGGTGATTTGCTTCCCGGTTTGTGTTTCCGAGGTGGAAAGCACAAAGTTGTGTCTTGCCTGGGTTGGGTCTGAGGTGATTTTTTGTGTAGCATTGGATAAGATTGGCCAAAGTGTCACTGAGAGGCTTCTCTACCTCTTTGATTGAATCATTCTTTCTGGGTTGTGTTATAAGATTGTCCAAGGCATCACCCAGAGATTTCTCAACCTGAAGGATTTTTTCTGGTTACAATAGAGAAAATTGATCTCACACTTTTTTCAACAAATTTCAGATTTGTAAATTTTTCCTGAGTGCTTTCGCGGGTCACGTGGCCAGCGGGCCTGTAGGTGGACCACACTGGCCTAGCCTATAGGTTGTAGCACTTACTGAAAAATGACTGTGTGAATCACTCAAAGCAAATACATGATCTTTCAACCCCATAACAAGAAAGGTGTAAATCAGCCTGTCTTCAGTGCAAGACCTACTACCTAAACCAGGTGAACTCATATAAAATACCTTGGCATTATAGTTAAAAAGAAACAAGCTTCGGTACCACATTTTCAACGTCTTAGCAAAAAATTGGTGCAATCACCAGCGATCATTTGAATAATAAAGAGTTTTGCGACCACAACAATTCTTTCCAGTATCTACCATTCATTTGTATAATTCATATCTTAATTATAAAATTATTAGTTGGTGGTATAAGGGAAATTGCGTTGAAACCACTGAAGCAAATACATCAAAAGATAAAAAAAAATCATTTAATGTAGATGACTATCAAGCTGCAGCTCTAACCCACCTATAAAAAATGTCAGTAAAACGAAATATGAACTAGAAGTTAGTAAGATTATGTTTCAGTACCATAAGGGAGAACTACCAACCATTTTCTGTCAGTACGTTTTTAACCTGGATCAAAAACACAAATGAAAAAAGATTAAGTAATATGAAAACTATTTCTTGCCTCAATAAGATTCTGACCTAAAATTGTTTAATTTCAATCTTTCACAAGTGGTTTCTGCAAAATGTTTTTATCGGCATCTTCTGAGGAGATTTAGGCTAATTATATATTGGCAATATTGATAAGAACAATTGTCTTGTTATTGTCTTATTCTTCTGAAAATAAATGTGAATCTTGGAAAAATGCAATTATCGGGGTTAAGTGTAAAATCATACTTGTTAGTAGGACAGGAAAGGCATTTCCACATTGTTCAACTGGATAACTTGCAGATGGAATCATCCTGATCATAATATTGTTGTTACCTGTATCTGTCTGTTAGTTAATTTTTTGTATGTCTTGTGTTTTTGATTGTCTGCATTTGTTTTTGTGTTCCTGTGTCTTTTGTGTTTGATACAGTAAACCTCGGTTAATCTGGATCTTTGCCAAAACCGAATAAAACTGGTGGTACGAATGATTTCTTCCGTTTTTCTTTATAAATATCTTCGGTTTATCCGGATTTTTTTTATCCGGGTCTTTGCCAATAATCTCCTGATCCAGATTTTTCAGTGAAGTTAGTGCACTGACTGGTCTCTAGGAAAGATTCGGCAGCTTTCATATGCAACACATGTGTGCTCATGATCAACAACGAACATTTAGGATTATTACAACAGCGGCCGCGACTGCACGCAACATTTGACTATTCGTAGAGACGATTATTGCGTCACACAAGCATAGCTTATCACGTTGAACATATCGCTGAAGGAATGCCGAGCGTTACCCTGAGCGTGTTGTACTCAGTAAGATGTTTGGAGGGCATTACCTTCCAAACAGAGTAAAAAGTATATGCGTCAGTCCAAAACCCCAGATTTTTTCGCAGCGAAGTGATCTAAACTTATTAACTTCAGATTGTTCATAACTGCCTGGATATAGCGATTACTAATCTGATGTACCATTGTAAATACATCCAATAAATTCATTTGCTGCTGTGAAAATCTGCTGTTGTGATGTAAATGTGTTCAATTTTAAATGATTCTCACCGATATCTCAGTACCGAAATGACATCAGGCTATAGAAACAACAATCTTCGGTTAATCCGGATCTTCGCCTAAACCGGTTAAAATCGCTGGTCAAATCGAATCCGGATTAATCGAGGTTTACTGTATTTGTTTTTTTCTGTTGTGTACTGCTTCTATATTTATGAAGTGTTGGGTTACCTTTTTCTTTTACCAATGGTGGAAAGATCAATGCATTATAGAATAATGCAAAAGGTACAGTTAAAACAGGCGATAGCAAGATCTTTCGCCGTGCCATTGCTAAGAAAATGGCCATTCAACTGTTTTACATGTTCTGAATGTTCTCTTGTTTGGCCATGAAATTGTCATGCAGTTACAAAACAATACAATATGGTAATGTTTGCTGGAGAAGCTGTTTCATTGTATTTGGTATAGTTTATAAAAATGAGGGCAATTTCGAATGTTTTTGTCGAGTTCTAGATATCCCTGGTTTTTGTACTTGTTTTATCCAATTCATTGTCTCAACAAAAATGAAGAAGTTGAATAAATGAGCAAATTTATTGAACTAGAAAATGTATTTCATAAAAACTGTACATATCCTCGAAAAAGGTTGAAAACATGTCAAAAATGTGAAAAAATGGTAAATTCTCATTATAGATAATTTTTTAATTTAAACAACAAATAACACATTCATTTTCTTCATGGTCAGGAAAATAACCATTTCCGCTGTGAAATCTGAAGTGTAATCTGATTTATAATATACTTGGCAGTAACTTGTTCTTTTTTCTCAATTGTAACTAATGATTATATAATCCTTTTCTAGATTCGTTGATTTTCCTTCATTTAAACCCCAGAGTTGCAAGATCCAGAGGTCTTATCTGATTTGATACACACTTCAGATACACATTACATGTATATAGTTTTTTTGCTTCAAGTTTACCCATATGGTATTGTCTGATACACACTTCGGATGGCATTACTTTCATTTTGTCAAATGATTTCAAAAATCAACAAAGCTGTCCAATTTACTGACTTCAAAATATTTATCATCTCTTTATGATCCGACATTTTTCGTGGTTGACTTCATGCTCAACATGCATGGTACAAATGATTAAACAGCATGAAATTCTGCCCAACAGCAACCTCCTGTAATGTACAAAGTAAGAGCAGTAGCCGATATTAATTTTTTGTCCATACACATAGCAGTATTAATAGAGCTACTTTGCTCAAATCTCTTAATTATCTTTGTTGTTGATATTGAGGAGATATTGTAGTAGCCATGGTGCTTTCAATAGTGCAAATAAGGTGCTCTGTTGATATCCAGCAGAAATCATGTTTTTATGGCCAAAACAATAAAGAAATCCATCAGGATGCATACATTGTATTGAAGCATCTACTTGTTCCTGGCCAACGTCTTGTACCATGTTTTGTCATACATAGCTGCAACATAGTTTCCTTTCAAACATATGGGTTTGAATTGATAATTAGTCTAAAGTTTGCATTACTGACATATTCCTTTCATTAAAATTTTTGTTGGATGAATTGGAAGTAGGGAAGGTTTTGTATATCCTTGATAGCGTAAGATTGGTGAAATCGAAGCTGCCTCTTGCTGCTTGGTAATAGTTGCACTTAAAAAGCTAAGAAAGTGAATACTTCGAAATTTTTGCGTGCAGTGTGCCAACATATCTGTTACTGGTAGAATTTGTGTGTGATGGTGTCAGTGGCACACCTACCCTGGAAAAGAGAGGTCTGTCGCAGAAGGACAGCTTTTGATAGCATTTTTCAGCATAAAACTACACTTTTGCTTAAATAGCAATTGACGGATGAATTTTGCAATATTGACAAAGCTTTATATCAGCAATATTTGCTCAAAGCCACTACACTAGTTTTTTGCAAGGAGTGTTCGGAAACCAAAGTCGCTACTTCGTCTCTGATTAATCAATGCAAATTCTCGGTACTGTTCCTTATGACGCGCAGCCTTCTGACTGCATCAAGTAGTGTGCAATATTGAGACCACTCCACAATCGTCTCAATAAACTGGTCTATGACGTAACATTCGCTCCCAGGTTTTGCGTGGTAAGCGCATGGCTGCCTACAAACAAATCTGTGGTTTTTGACTATCTTAGTGACCCAGGTTTGCATAGAATTCCATGTTCACACTGTCTTTCAACTGTGTTTTGAGTGATGCAAAACAACGGCATCAGTTATCGGCAATGAAAAATGGCAACAAGAGTATCGCCCCGAAAAAGTGTTATCGATCAAGCTCTACCTAAAATCCAATCAATCAAACTTAATTACTAGGGCTAGTAGCCTAGCGCAACTGTTTAGAATAGATCAGTAGTTCCCAACCTTTTTTATGCTGTGGCCCGCTTGTCGCTTTCAGCAGAACGTCGTGGCCCACTATCATAGAACAATAGAAAAATCTACTTAAGTCTTCATTTAAGTACAAATATGAGCAAACAAAATATGGGCTTTACGATAATACATCGAAATTACTTAATTTTAGCATCAGCAACACTAAGCAGACTGCGAGATAAACTTCAGTGTGATTTTTGCTCTTGTGTGACGTTTTCGACCAGATTGTAAATCTTGACTGCGTTGTGGAAAGAGCGCATGTAAGATAGTCTTCTAGAGTAAAATTGAGTCGGTTTCAATTTTGTGTTTCCATATGCGGAAGGGTAGAGAATCCACATTCACACAAATATGTGCTGGGGAAGAGAAGTAACTTTTTGAGAACTTCTTTTCTAACATTTGGATAAATATCTGACACTTGTAGCCAAAAATCGCAAATTGTATTAGTTTTGAAAACGTATTAGACCCCAGAATCGTTTTAAGGATAATCATTTTGCTTGCATACTGCAATATTCTTGACTGGAACAACAAAGATTTTTCACCAAATCCAAGTTGTTTTGATGATTTCTGTGAAGTACAGCACAAATTCCTCACGAAGCCCTCCAAGGTCTTGAACAAATTCCAATGCTGCATCAACATTCACTTCATCACAAGCTGTCGTGGAACCATCTCGAACAAGCAAAATTTCACGTTTGCTCTTTTTGCTTCCAATTGTCAAGTTCTTCCATGAATGTGCTGAGGGTGTCAGTAAAATCAAAGGCTTTCATTCCTTGTACTTGTAGTTCCAGATTAACTTTATTGAGTTGTTGAAATATGTCAGCAAGATATGCCAAGCGGCAAATAAAATGGCTATTTTCGAGACTGGATACTTTTCCACTTTTTCCTTGATGGCAAATAATTGATTTTAATTGTTACATACTTTTCGATGTGTGCATATGACTATCATACATTTTAAATCTAGCCTAGTATGTTTGGCAATTAAAAACACACAGAGAGATGGAAACCTTAACAGAAAACCTGCTTAATTAACGACATTCTGTCGGCAGTATTATTTCAGGTTCACCAGAGGTGCTTAATACCATCACTCAATGAATTTGAATTATGCACCATGGCCCACCTAAAAATCGCCTGTGGCGCACCAGTGGGGAATCACTGGAATAGATAGTGGTATTGACGTCATTGTCGAAACACACAAGGAAAGATTTCCAAATTATCATTGTCTTTGATCACAGTGCATTCATTACATTTGTTTTTACAAACATGGTGCTGAAAAGATACTTCGCTTGTTGAACATTTAGCAAATGTCAGCCATACAGCAATTGAGAGCCGTTTATCCATACGTACATACACTTATGAAATCACAACTGCATCTGGAGTGCTGTCTATCAAGGATGGCAGTGTTATAATACTTGCAAAATCACTGTGGGGAAGATTGATTGAGTTGCAATTGCTTTGATGATTTTAAATCGTAATGTAAAAGTGACTTAATCAAGATCGGACATTTAAAGTAACATCGTCAACTGCTCCAATTCTAAAAAAGCTATTTTTGATATAGGCTACAACACTTCACTGATATTTTGTTCAGATAATGCGATCACAATTTCTGAGGCTAGCTATTGCGCCTTTCATTATGAGAAATTCCTCGTAAAAATATAGCTGAAGTTACAACAAACCGCATTGCATGGCGTGACACTGAGGAAGGCCTAAACTTATTTGATGTAGTGGTAACCTAGTAGGTGTAAACAGCAGATAAAAGTTAGGCCGAAACTGCAAGACGAAACGATCACGATTGGACACTGTGTCCTCTCGCCATGAAGTGAAATATTACGAAACATTTCTGCATGGCCGTGGCTGTGTATGAGCTTCTGACAGCTTTGTTTGCATTGGAGTTGGCACTGCCACAGGAGGAAAATCTGAAACACGTGCATTCGACGCAATGTCAATTTCAAGTGTTCAAAAACATGAATGTTTCGTGTCATTGCGCGGGCGCCATTTAGGCAAGGCATTGTTGTTTCGTAATAGTACTATGCAACGTTAGAAGCGAAATGCAGGCTGTTGTCTGTTCCAAACCACCCGCATTAGAGACCTGCAGTGACAGCATTTGATATTTCATTATCGGCTTTGATGCTGAGTAGCCTGCCTGCAGTACAAAGGGCCCTGTCATGACAGCCAAACAGGCCCCCTGGAAGCGTCTCTGGATGGTGCATACTTTCTGATACAGTTGATCGTTTCACACTACCATCAATGCCGTCGCGTGGCTATTTGTGTGACACTGACATCTTGCGAAAAATTAATAAGAAGCCAAAGCCTGCTTTGAATGTTTACAGAGTGTAAAAGCTTTTGCAATTTTTATATCGAGCTGCACATCCATCTGCAAAATACTCAAAATAGGGAATTTTTCTACACTACACATTTTTCCATTGAAAACAATAAACCATGGACAGATCATGCTGAAGAGCGCCTGATATGAAACATGGACTTTGATAGCATAGCACATTGGCTTTCTTAGAATAAAAAACAACTGGATGTATGTTGCAGTTCCTGTGTCTAGTGATACTGGACTTCTCATTTTCAGGTTAGTATTTGATTGTTACAATCTTAGTAGCACTGTTGCAACATAGTTGCTGCACTACTGGAAAGACTGAAAGTAATAACTATGATGTCACAGATTGCGTTTGTTTCCAAGTGTTGCATGACCACAAATGTACCCTTGTTTAATCTTTCCCTGGTTAATCTCTAAAGTTTTTGTAGGCATGACCTTGCTTGTTACAACTTCGCATTTCTGATTTTAAAGAACATTATTTTTTTTGCATTTTTAGCAGTATATATCTGATAGATAAGGCACCAACTCAAAAAAATAAAGCATTAATGAAACAAAGGTGGTACATTAAATACCATTTTTTTGTGTTTATTATGGAATTACTATGATCAAACTTGCGGAAAGCTGTTCTATCTTCAACATACTACCAAAAACATAAATCTTATCAAAGCAGATAATCCTCGAAATGCAGACAGTGTGGCTCCATTGCAACAAAGTTCAGCAGGTTGGATGCCTACGAGGATTGGCAACCTTGCAGGCATCCAACCTGCTGAACTTTGTTGCAGTGGAGCCACACTGTCTCTACAATGTCGTGCCATGGAGCCTGAACACTTGCTTCACTCAGTGCTCACCTGTCCATCGAGTGCAGATGCACAGCGCCTCAAATCGAGACACCCATCTGTACCTGCTGCACAAAAACTCATCAGTTCATCCGACAACAAGATATGTGTGTCGCACTGAGCAGATCATCAATGGAATGTGGAGTGGGGGAACAACCCCACAAGACCCCGCATTTTCATCCCTGATACCGGCACCTCCCAGAGTGACCCTCTCAAGAAGAGCCTGGGTCAGGTTTGACTGCCTCCGCACACGTGTTGGGCATTTCTGCTCCTGCTTGTACAAATGGGGTATGGTCTCCCCTGCGGCCTGTGAGTGCGGTGCAGAAGAACAAACTGTTGACAATGTTGTCCTCGATGACCAATCCATCGACTTCCTGATCGACTGCATGGCCTGATGGTTCTGGACGATGAGACAATCAAATGGCTGCTCAACACCTGCCCCAAGATCTAGTGCAGCCAAACAGTGGTTAGAAGAACTGGCTCAAAAGAAGAAGATATCCAACAAATAAAAATTTAAGATAGAAATCATTACATTATTGCAGCTTGCTCTAGTGGAGGGGTTCTTAAACTTTTGGTGTTATGGAGCCCATGAAGAGATTGACCATAATTTACGGAGTCCCACAATAAATTTCTAAAAATAAAAAAAACACATTGTTGCTTACTGATTGCTGTTCCTGAGTAAATTGGAAGTGCTTTATTTAATGACTTGGATGTATTTGCTGCTTTGTATTTAAAAAATATTCAAATAGCAGTTCAATTGAAGTCACTTGTAAGATTAGATTATTTTCTGCGTTCAGCCAGTTTCTATATTTAGTTTTTGTTGCTGCATACAATGGGATTCTAGAAAACCTTTGACAACGAAAATTTGCAAGGAGTTCTTGTTTTTTATTTTTCTTTGTGCTTATGATTTGAAACTTCATTTAAAGTTTTTAAGTGAGTAAGTTTTATTCACTGAAAGCAAGGCCTTGCATTCTCTGATGCTACACCCCTGGTAATATCTATTGGGAACTAGTAGATAATGCCATATTTCAATTACCGCCATGTTGCCACATTTTGACGCTACCATTGTCAAATTTTATTAATGCCGTTATTGCTTCCTTGGACAGTTGCAAAATTAGCCAAGTCAGTATTTTAATAAGTAAACGAATAGGTCGCAGAGCACCATAGTTTCTCTTGCGGAGCCCTGGGGCTCTGTACGGAGCACTTTGAAGACCTATGCTCTAGTGCAAACATTAATTATGAGTCAAAATCCCCTTAGATACTTGAAATGATAAAAACTATATCAAACAGCCTAGGTAAGGAAGCAAAGGTTTCATGAAGCTGAAAAAAACTTCTATTATACAGCTTTCAAATAAAACAAGAATCGACTTCATACCAGTTGACCTTTTAGTGTTGTAAGCAATTAAAATATGGTTATGCATGAGCGCACACAAGAACTATGTTCCACTTGACCTTGATTTCAAATAAGTTTAAAGGTAATAAGGAAAGTACCAATGATTGCTTCTTGTTAAACACACGTTCTGATACATTCTTGCAAAAACCAGCCAAAAATATTCACAGATGAAAAATATAAACTATATATAAGCAAAAATTAAATAGGAACACTTCAAATTTCAACCAGCAAAAGCTTTGTGAATACTTGCCTGATTTGAAAATTTCAAAGTGTTTTGAAATAAGAATGATAAGATGTCTCTGCTTATGAAATTTTATGGATGTTGCTCAGAGTCAGATATACAGCTCTGGACCACTTTGACATGGTATAGTGTAAGTTTCATAGATAGGTTGTTTATTTATGATGCTATTGAACACTGCATTGTGTCACATTATGGCCATTTGGTCGCTGTCAGTATTATTATCTGGTTTATTCCATCTATTTTGGTGCCATGACAATCAAATGGAAGAATTGTTTACACATCATAAAGTCTTAGAAGTAACTTAACGTGATGTTTAATGTCTAGAAATTCCACCTTGCCTGTTCGGCTATGCGTATGCAGGCTTGGTGAAACATTTTAGTTACAAGTCACTGTGGGCAAACGCTAAAGTTAGTGCGTGTTGAATACATTCATTTGACATTTGTAATGCAATTTTCCAGATTATGGCACTGATGAATCTATGGTGTTCTGCCTCACTTAATGTAACGCACAGCAACGTTTGCCAATGAAACAGCGATTACCACTAGTTAATATTTTATTATTTTGGATATATTTGGATATATAACTGGCTGCCATATTGGGTGACAATATTGTTAAGACAAATTTTTTTTAGTTCAACAATGCTTTTGCGTGCTTCGTTGTTGAAGATGGAATGCCTCTCCAAGGCACATTCAAGAGCTGGTTGGTTGTGCACATTTCACATTTAGTCACGGTGTCTCTGTACAAGCTTGGGTAGTGCAAAACAATGATGTAAAACATATTGATCAGGCTATCTTTCCAGTTGGGCAAGTCTCCAATATATTTATGGCTGCCTTGACAAAACTTGTTTGGGCTGATTTTGCAAATGTTAGCACTAATAGGTTTTGGTAGAAATTCTAAAATTGGAGTAATGTGTGGGGTGCTGATGTTCCCAGCAGATTGTAGCAAGCGTACAGGGTATATCTTTGATTGCAATGCTCAAATCCTCCAGCTTAACTTGTGTGTCTTAAATTGGGTAAGCGTATGCCAATGCATTGCATCAAATATTTTTGCTGATGCATCATTTTGCAGTGGTATGAGTAGTCCCATTTTCTTTCATTTGTGTGTAGCAGCAGTTACTTCATCACACAGTGTGGAAGTCACAACAAGGTCGTTGCAAGCCTTATTTTGCTTACCACTTTGGCATCTGGCTGCATTTTGGGATTTTCGAAAAAAAAACGCTTAAATGCATGTGGCTTTGCGGGGAAATTTCTCCTGTCCTGTATGCTCTACAGACCCAGTAAAAGTCTCAAAAGACGCAGCAAGTCTTCTAGTCTGCACTCGAAAAAAATTTTTTTGCTTAGGGGGTGCGGGTTTTTTGTGAATGACGTCATAAGTGGAGGACTTTTAGGCCACCTTGGCCCACTTTCTTTGGCCCTGGGCACCAACCGTTAGGAGGTGGTATTTCGCTGAAGTTTTTACTGGAAACTAGGCTACAATCCGAGTCTTTTGATACTTTGGATGATCTGCTGGGGTTTCGGGTTCAAAAGTTATGATGTAAGTTGGTAAAAATATTTGACTAATTAGCTAATTAATTAATTTGTTTATTTTAGATCATAACATTGGAACCAGAAATGCTAGAAAGTCGATCAAAGGCTTAAAAGACCTCGGACTCGAGCCTAGTTTCCAGTGAAAACTTCAGCGAAACACTTTGGCCTAGCGGTTGGGCCCTAGGCCAGGCAACATGAGCCAAAATGTCCCCAAAACTGCTTCACTTATGACATCAGTCACAAAAAATCTGCACCCTCCAACCAAAAATTTTTTTTCGAGTGCAATCTACTAGACTTGAACAGCTCTCTAGTGCAATCGGTGGAGGAGCTAGGGCGTTGGTAAGGCAACCAAAAAGTGCTGTTTTTTAGGCCGAAATCAAAGTACGAATATATCGTACGCTGGCTCTCAAAGTGTTAAGTAAGTGTTGCATCCACTGGTGATACAACCGTTTTGTCAAACTGCTGTAATTCTTGGATCATTATAGCATTGTGAGTTTCACAATTAGAATAACAATTGTCCTATGTTTATCTGCTTTTTCTGTTGAATTGCCCAATTTATTAAATTTTCTTTTGTTCCTTCAGTAAATGTTCATGGTTCAGTATGTGCCCAACACCAAAAGGTTTCAGGTTCGTCAATTTTGTAAAAATGATGTTGGCATATGCATTGGTTTCATCAATTTTAGATCCTTGTTAGGTGCAGAGTGTTTTGGGATTTTATTATTTTTTTTGCAACACAAAGTCTACATCATTCCTTTTTCCAAGCACTGCACAATATTGTGTTCATCTGATGTGCTGGTGGTGTTGAGCCATTATATGTGTTCTGTACCTGCTCCAGTGTGCTGTTAGGGTATATAAATCTTAAAAATGTGCACAATAAAGCATTTGTCATGATCATTCGATAGTTAAAATGACAAATATGATCAATATCGTATTTTGAGGTTCTGCCAACACAGCTTGCATATTGTAGATGATAAGATGTTTTCTGGAGTGTTATCATTTGCAATTTTCTGGTGTCGCTTTTCAATTGGGTGTGTAGTTAATGTGAGGCTGTTTATTATATATTCAATTACATTTTTGTAAGTCTCAAATGTGGTCTTGTAGCATTCCTTGTATCTTTGTGCACCTTTCACTGTACATCAAACCATTTCCATGCTTTATCTACTTTAACAATCTCCTTCAGTCACTTAACATCCCCCATTGTAGTGGTAAGTGGCAGCGAGTGAAAGATGGATTGTCTTTTGTAGAGATTGACCGCTATATCGACCCAAAATATATTTTTGATTCAGATTCTTAATAACACATATATCATAACTTGAATCATTCTGAGTACAAGGAATTTGGAAATTTTGTTTGTAGGAGTTGGGATTTTATACAATGAAAACACATTTGCCCATGTCCATACCTTCTTGAGTCCGTAAGCATACTCCTTGATGTTGGACATGCCTTCATCGGAAATGGGAGTGGGTGCATGACTAAGAACCACATGTACTTCATCTTTTGCATAGACAGTAACAACAATAAAAGAGTGAACCTAGTTGAGTGGGCAAACTCTGTTGCTGTTATGCCAAGGGTTGTCAATTAAACTTCCACAGGATGATGCAGCATTGTGGCTGCAACACAAGGCGTTGTTGACAGTTATCATCAGTTTGGTAGAACTCTTTAACATTTATCACAACTAAGTTTTACACTTATTTTTGTCACATGAACCAAGTATACTTTTTGCTTTTTATCTGGACATGGTGAACATTACCATATTGTTAAATGTTCCAAGCCATACACTACGGCTATTTCAGTCTGAGCTCAATTGTGTTCAGAGGAAGTTAAGGCACAAGAAGCATATTCAGTGGGATTGCCATTTGCAACAGAACAAGATAGAGTTAACATCTAACAATGAGTGGTCTCTTCAAGCTTAACATTGATATTATCATAATCATCCTCAATGGCATCTTCCATTACTGCTTCATCAGAACAATCAGAAACTGTAAATTGTTCATGAATGTTTGTCCAATAATCACAGCACGTTTTTTTTCCTAGAGCTGTAGTTTTTTTTCAAATTTCGAGGCAATGACAAAGTTTTATAAATTAGCAGGCTTAGAGTATTCAATAGTTTTGTTTCAATTCATTAAGGATGTTTCTTCGTTATACCAGACATTGTTTTCTAAGTGTGCAATATTTAACAAGCAATTCTTCTTCAGGGTGGGAACAGATTTTATGTATTTTATCTTTGTCGATGTTGGTGCAAAGAGTAAAATGTTCAATTCCTACTTAGTCTGTTCAATTTTTCAATACAGACTTGCCTACATGCTTCAACTGATGACATGGGTTGTCTATTCTACTAAAACTGCAGTTGTCCCTGAAACAAGACACAAAAAAGCAAATTAGTTTATAGCATTAATCTGTTGTAGGTGGCAAGTCAACTATACATACATCCCAAGAAGCTTTGGGTGTTGAAAAATTATGTAGAATGAGACAACCAAAAAGTTGACATGATTTCTTCAGAAGAAATTCTGACGTCAGTGCACTTTATGATACCAAGATTTTTTTCAACATGCAGTTATTGTAGGCCACAAATAATTTGAAATATGTGGCTTCGAAGTCTTTTTGGCACATACACAATTGTTGTTGAACAAAGTCTAGAAAGTGCTGCAGGCACAGCCACAAATGTACTCCAAGATCAAACAGACTACAAAATACTGTCATCTGTGTGTTTCTGTGGGAAAGCTGTTCTGCCCCACTACACAGCTGCATCTATGCTATGTTTCCACCATATACCACTAAGGTTTGCACAGCTTCACTGCTCAACCACCAAGGTCAAATATGTTCACAAGAAGGAAATCATGTTTTCACACTGTACAAGATAGTGCTTATACAATAGGGAGAACAAATGTGTACCAGTTTCTAAGTTCTGGGTATAATGGTGCAGGCTGTGTTTGCATTAAGCAGTTTTGCATGTGTCAGTGGCAACAAACAAATCTGTGTTTCTCTTTTGGATGCCGCCAGAATCTGGTAGATTGCTTATTTGATTCATTAATTTTCATGCACGTGTTTTCCTCTGGGGATGGTTGTGGGAACAGCAGCTTTAGCAGGAATTGACTTACCTCATGGCCAACAACATTTTCAGATATTTCTGCCAGCTCCATACAAGACAGGACCCAGCAAGGCCGCAGATGTAGTTGACTCCACCGGTTACTTGGACAACCTGGGTCACTTTACCTGTGGGTTTAACCAGCATGTCTTGCGACGTCAGTCTTTTGTGGTCATTCTGGACACTTGACCTAACCAATGTAGTTAGGATCTCTCCATTCAGGTACTGGTTCGACATTCAGGACTTCGCAAATTTTACATGTGCACATTTTGTTGCAAAGTGTGACACTGCTGACTCTTCATAAAAATTCCATCTCTGCCGCTTGGGATCATATTTCAGTAATTACCAAAGATTCATGACTCTAGTTAGGATCTGAGCAAAGACATATTTATGAACTGACAGCTTATTGTGTTTTAAAAGCTCCCAATTTGTGACCATAGAGTGGTAAAGCTAACATAGAAAGTGCGTTTGTTTTACCAATACGCGTATCGGTCTCTTTGCTCCACCTTCTGTCACTATCAAATATCACCCGTAGGTACTTGCGTATTGCTGCTGAATTGCAGCATATTCTGCTTTGATTTTCTACAGAGACTTAATACCTTGGTCTTAGTGCTGGATTTCATTTCAGCTCAGTTACACGCAGCGGAAAACCGATTGAGTGCATGCTTGAAGATCCTCTTGAGAAGATGCTAGCAGTGCTAAATCAACTGCAAAAAGCAAATGGTTGATCCTGGAGCTCCCAACAGTCGCAATGGTCAGTGGTTGTGTTTCAACTGCCCTATCCTAGACACATCTGAGCAGCATACAGTGACTTGATGGTCAGTAACAAGTGACTGCCAACACTGTGCTCTTGCAATACTCCCCAAAAATTTTCACAAGGAACCCGGTCATATGTTTTTTTGAGGTCAACAAAACATCTGTGGATGCCTTTGGTACACTCCCAAGATTTATGAAGAATTTGCTGGAGAGTGAAAATTTTGTCTGTAGTGCTACTGCCAGCATGAAAACAACACTGGGTATCATCCACCTTTGGCTCAATTATTTCGAGGGATCTTTTTCAAGGCACTTGGCATATACTTCTCCAAGGATGATAAGGTGAGAAATGCCCCAGTAGCTGGTGCCATGCATTCCCTATACCCAGGGGAAATTTACCCCAGGTTGAGAACCACTGGTTTAGACCAAAGGTGGAGTGATTTATTAGCTTATGCAATGCATTACATGACATTTTTGTAGCAGATATTAGCACTACTGTGGCACTCATTTTATCAGGTAAACTGCGCAAAACTCAGCAAGCAGAAGATGAACAAATATATATTTCATAACTATGACATGCATCTGTGGTAATACCAAGAGTCAATTCCCAAAGCTTGCACATAACAAAAAACACACTTTGGCAAGGAAATTTTCAAACAAAATGCCCAAAACAGGCACTTAGGACATAGCTTGTGACCAAAATCTTTTTTCAAAGCTGTAATTCCAAGGCTAGTATTGCACTTTTTTCATTGTCCAGCAGCACAATCTGGTTTGTCCAAATGTGTTGTGATGTGTTGTGAGCTACAAAAGCTATCAAGTGTGAACCAGTCTTACCATGGCAATCAGCACCTGTGCTATGCAACTTATTCACATTGTCATAGTTCTAGGCTGAATTACCTTTGTTAGAAAAAAATAGACGCAGCCAGCAATAGAACTGATTTGTTGTACTGGTTCCGCGTAACTAGTTGAATTTGACATACAGGTGTTGGTTAAATTTCCTAAGAAGATGTTGTTTGACTTTAGCCTACAAGCCCATCTCCATCAAGCACGTTTCTCTTCTGTTCGCAAGAAAATGAGCTAAAGTTTGTTGCTTGTAGCCTAATTACTACGCCATATCCAGCAGCTACTTTCCTTATCATACCTCCAATTTTCTTCTTAAAACGCAACTGTGAAGTCTGCAAATGCAACATGAAGCTACAGTAGGTCATGTGATTTGACTCTGGTGTCCAGGTCGATTGCGTCACAGGAAGTGAAAGCAAAACTGAAAAATGCAAGCCTTGATTTCAATGGCAGTTTTGCAGTGTTTGCAAAAAGTAATTTAGCCCTTTATCGGAACACAAGAAATTTCCATGATGGACAGACATTATTCAATAGAATAAATTTAGGACTAAAACATACTAGCAGCAAAGGTTGGCCAGGTTTAAATGTGTTGTGTATTTCTTCCAAAAACTTAATTAAATTCAAAATTTCTTTGGAAACATGCATTCAATCGCACATTTTGCATGCGTGTTTCCAATTCTGCATGCGTATTTCCCAAATTTTTTTTTACTGAAACAACACTAAACACAATTGAAAGGCTCCTTTATGAGATCTAACTTAAATTGTAAGAAAGCTTTTAACTATGCAGACTTACAAGAAGTTGTTGTTTTATGTTTTTTGTCTGGTTTAGGATTTGAAGTTAAATTAAAATTTTTGAAGTATTGAAGTTTTATTTGCTGAATGTAAGGCATGCACTGCATGCCTTGCATTCATGGACTTTACGCACCTGAGTATAGCTTGCATCGTCACATTGCAATGTATTTTGTCTGGTTTCAGATCTTTGTAATCTTACTTCAATCGATTGTTTGAAAAAACATCAGAGCTTGGAGGATATCTTTGCTAGGTTTGAGCTTGTTTTTGTTTAAATTTTCCAAATAGTGAAAGATATATAATAGGAGCTGATGGTATTGCAATTGTGTGTGTGGGTAGGAGGATAATAAGTAGTCAGTATGATGTCGAGTTGTTCTTCAGTAGATATGCCTGGAGTATTTTAGCAGAGGCTGTATGAGTTCACTTTTATATATTCATCACGGAGGTGTATGCCATATCCATATTTCTTGTTGCATTAGTGGCACTGTGGCTCAAGTGATCGCTTTCAGAGGAAAGATGTTGTTTAAGATTTCACATTTGAAAATTTTTAAAAAGTTTAGCAGTATGGGGTGATAGGTCCAGAAGTTGTTTGGTTTTGTGATATGTGGTGTGCTTTCCAATTAGGGATGGGCATTTCAGAATAGTTTACTATTCCAGAATAGCTTAACTGAATCCATAATACCAAATCCTCTGTTTTTTTCCTGCAGTGCATTGTACCTGGGAATTAATAAAAAAAAAAAAAACATCATCTACACAAAAGCAAGGAGGCCCACACAATGATCTGGCATTGGCAATCAACATTTATCGTTTATCACACATGCAATGCATTTTCACAACATTGAAGAAAAATATTAATGCGGTGGTGCATGTTGCAAGGCAAAAGTGGTCCTGTCAAAAAAGTCAGCTTTTGATAACATAAAAAACATTTTCTAGGCTATAGGTGTCCTTACGACCCAATCAAACTTGGCTAGTGGCTAAGTGCAACTATTTATTTCGTTGGTGTTGTCGGTCGTACCACGAAAGCTAGGGATTGACTGATACATTGGCATGCCAATATATAACGGCTGATTAATGCCAATGTATATCAGCAACGCTTGTTCATAAAAATTGCTATGCTATGGTTCTACATAGAATGTTTAGAAAACCAATTGCTACTTCATCTATAAATTTACTTTCCTGTTTCTTATGGTACGCAGTTCTCTGACTACATTGGCACATCTGACAATTCAGGTTGCATAGTGTGTTTTCCAATTGTGATAGGGTAGAGAGTTTAGAGTTTATGTGTTTTTATTCTTAAATATTTTTCTTTTATTGTTCCATATCAGGATTTAATTTTTGTGATTCTGTGCTGCTTGATTATTTTCATCATATGCTTGTAATAGGGTGAGGGCTGTTATTAAGTTTGGGATGTTGGAATGTATTACTGATACGAAGTCTAGTAGTATACTCTAGTTGTCTCAGGTGGTGTGAAAAGATTTTGTTTTTTATTCTGGTTTGCTTATATGTGATTGGACTGAATTACAATCAGCATTCAGAGACTCTTAACACTTTTAGAGCTGCCTGGTTTCGGCGATTTTCGCAAAAAAACAGCAGTTTTCGGTTGCGTTACCAATGCCCTAGCTCCTCCGTCCATTGCGCTAGAGAGCTGTTCAGCGGCTCAAACGGATCGGCCAGTCTAGTAGATTGCACTCGAAAAAAATCGAAAAAAAATGTTTTTTGAATGCAATCTACTAGACTGGCCGATTCGTTTGAGCTCTTGAACAGCTCTCTAGTGCAATCGGTGGAGGAGCTAGGGAGTTGATAGGCAACCGCAAACTGCTGTTTTTTAGGCCGAAATCCAAGTACGAATATACCGTAGGCCGGCTCTCAACGTGTTAATAAAGTATAAATGATCTTGAATGTGCACCAGTAACTACTGCACAAAACTACAAAATGAAGTTGCCATGTTGAGTTACTGCCACGCATATAACAGAATGAGGGCCATTCTAAAAGATGTGAGTGCAACAAGGAAAGGCACACATATTTTCATTGTTTGGGCTAATTCTTTCAATCCACTGCTAGGCCACACCAAATCTCAGGGCAGGTGTTGAGCAGCCTATTCGATTGTCTCATCATCCAGAACTGTCAAGCCATGGGGAGGTTGATGGATTGGACAAAAGGACAATTAGATCAGTTGATCTCTAGTGTAATTGATGACAGGATAATGAGATGTGTGTGAGCACTGCAAAGAGGAAAGCCTTCACCTCTTCAGTAGAAGACAGTAGTGTACACTTCGTATCCTTGTACTGTTCCGACCAAAACTGATGACTTTTGTGGAGCTCGCATTTCCAGGATGAGTTTAGTAAGAGCACTACTGCTCTTGCCAAAGAGTTTCCATCGTTTTGTCCAGTTTCCCAGACAACTCATTCAAATCTTGCTTGGTGACCACAGCAGAAGTTGTGCTTCACATTTCTGCAGCCATTATTAACACATGTTTATCGTATCACACTTATTCAAATAACCTATACCTTGCCACCTTTCAATCCTCGGTAAAACGTTTACTGATCAATGTGCAATATAGTTTCAATTAATTGTTACTGAAGTTCCAGCATAGCAAAGGGGTGCATCAAATATTTTTTAAAAAGATGGTCCATACGCTAAAAAAGGTTGAGAACCACAGGTAGATGAGAAAAGTTTCATAGTGATGTTCATAGAATTTCTGCATGTTTCTTTAAAAAACAAAGGAATTTAAAATAATTCAGGCCTAAAAAATCAGCAAGCTTGGAAGAGAAGCCTGAAGCCCTACATTAGTACTAAAGCGAAAACAAAAATGACAGCTTTCAAAATGGAAAAAAATGTCAAAAAAACAATTAAGACATTGGGTGCTGGTATACAAGTATATCATACTTTGAAATTATGCATTGAGTTGCTATTTTTGTGCCACTTTGCAACTCCATAAGTTAATTGTGCTAGCGAGCTGTCAAAACCCTCAAAAGACTCAAGTGGTGAGTCTTCGAGTTTGCAATGAAAATAATTTTAGGTATTGGGTTTCAGTTTTTTGTGGGTGACATCATAAATGGGGTAGGTTTAGGCCTTTTTGGCTGAGGTTATTGGGTTCTGGGTCCCAACTGCAAGAGGCAAGTATTTCATTCAGTTTTTAGTAGAAACTAGGCTACAATCCAAGTCCTTTGAGCCTTTGGCTTTCTAGGGTTTCTGGTTCAAAAGTTAGGGTAAAATTACCAATTATGTTTTTTTGGCTTTGGTTTTACAGTGGTGATTTGGGTAGGTTTTTGAAGAATTGGTGGTTTTGAGTTCTGTTGTTTTTTGGGAGGGGTATGTTTGTTTGTTATAATAAATTCCTGGTTATTTGAAAAAGTGTTTGCTGTTAAATATTTCTCATCAAGATTATTTGATACTTTTTCCATGTATAAGTGTGTCGATTTTAGTAGGGTTACAACATCTCAGATGTTTTTGTTATTTATTGGTTAGTGGAACAGTGACTGGCAAGGAACCATTGATTTTGCCATATATATTGGTTTACTGTCAAAGTATGGGTATCCTGGAGTAAGGTAATTTGCATATTGAATTAAGAAATGGAATGCAGCATTTCTTGTTGCTCGAGTAGACTGTTTACACTGAAAGATGCGATTGTGATGTCCATATTACTGTACAGGAAAATAATCAACAAGCAATGGGTAAGCAATAGGAGAGAAAGCATTGCCACTTTAGCGTCTGGCTGCTTTTGAGGATTTTCGGAAAAAAAAACAAACGCACGTGGCTGTATGTGGGAATTTATCTGTTCCTGTACAGGTTACGAACCTGGTTGAAGCATCAAAAGACGTGACAAGTCTTCTAGTCTGCACTCAAATTTTTTTGCTTGGGGGTGTGGGTTTTTGTGCCAGTTGACACTTTAGTTCTTGAAGTGCCAGTTGCACTTTAGTTCTGGTCATTGATTTTTCTTAAATTATGACTTGTTTGTAGAAAGTGCTTGAAAAAATGAATATTTATTAGGCAGTTTATGAAAAGAAAGCCTTGCTGATAGCTGAAGTGTAGAAAACATTTCAGACAAAAGATTGAGAATTCAACTTCAACCAGAACCAGACAAGACAGAGACAGACAATGCTTGTTTATTTTACATGGCCAATGAAAAGACCAGGAAGTCATCAAAGTCAGCTGACCATGACCAGCACAGACTAATGGGGTAGAAAGGATAAAGGGTTGTGTGAATGTCCATTTGCATTGCAGGCCTTCAGCCACAGGGGGCATTTGCGGACAATGCCCCCAAATTTTGTGTCTAGAAAAACATGTTTTTAGCATATCATAAAAATTTTGCCCCCCTAAAAATGTTTTCCCCCTATAACGTGAAAATCTGGCTACGGGCCTGTTGCATCATCATTAACCTGAAAAGAGTAAGCAAAACTTCAATATTACCACCCCCCCTTGGAAAAATGTCTTTGGATGGCCAATTTTGCAATGATTTTTATCTAATTGTTGGGTCAGAAAGGGCTGTTCGGTCAAATTCTTTTAGGTCACTCAAAAACTATAAATGCTGAAGTTGGCAGTTTCCTTAACCTATATATTAACCAAGTTGTTGAAGTTGAGTTTATTTGGCGAAAGTTAAGAATTTCAAAGACGAGAAAGAAACCATAGCAATTGCAAAAGCGCCAGGGCACCGAAAAAACCTCAGATCCGCAAGGATCTGGGCGTGGCAGAGAAAGTATAAACCCAGCTGAAATGAAACTCTGCCTGGGTTGTCATAACCCTTTTGCATCTGGCAAGCTCTACAAATGTTTGCAGTGGTTGTATAATGAGGTTGAGTCATCCAATGCAGCCATCATATCGTTGGAATGGAGAGGCTGAAAGCTCCTGGGGTCAGGTATTCTGAAAGCGCCGTGTTCGAACTTCATCCACCACCAGAAGTGAGCCGCTGAGTCTAACGCGCTGTCGCTGCTCCTGCAAAACAAAAGAACACTAGCAGCGACACAGAAAAAACAAATCAAACACACACAAAGAGAGAAAAGTTCAAGTGTAAAAATCACAAGAATACGTACAAGAGGAAAAATTAAGTTTGCTGTCAAGAGAGGACTGAGGGCGGGCAAATTTGGAGTGCGAAGTATCAACACCATTTATTAAACTTAATACGTGGCGATTAGGTTGTCTCTATAAAGTTTTTTGAATGTAAATGAAAGCTCATACAAGGTAGGATCAATACAGTCACAGATTTTGGGGCCAAGGTGTTTTAAAGATCTTTTTCCGTAATTATTTTCTGCTGCTTGCCAGAAGAACGCTCCTCGTGTAGCACTACGGGTTGCATAGGAATGTATTTGATTCAAGGGAGTAAAGAGTTGTTTAAAATTGTCAGGTGGGTTGCCGGCGTGCATTTTAT
>Ga0210059_1002935_pt1 | contig 27001 bp, 14 predicted proteins | sample Ectturendosymbi2_FD_188042 | JGI IMG/M metagenome (GOLD analysis project Ga0210059, IMG submission 188042) | Ecteinascidia turbinata endosymbiont from Florida, USA - Sample 2 (SPAdes) (version 2) | ecosystem: Host-associated > Tunicates > Ascidians > Unclassified | place: Key West, Florida... | reverse complement strand
TACACTCAAAAGCAAATAACTCAGCTGCCCCTTGATGGATTTCAATTATGTTTTTTTTTCAGGCCATTTTACATGTGGGTGCACCTTATATAAAAAAATGAGGCATTTTTGTGACATTGGGTTACACCCCTTGTTGGATTATAATGATTTGACCCTGTACTGTTTCAGTATTTTACTCACCTCTTAGTGTGGACTGCGTTTGTCAACTAACGCCTACTCTGTAATGTGTTATATCTAAACAATGAAAAAATTTTAATGCATGCACAGTAGAACTCAGCTGTAGTGTACTGGCTTTGCATATTTTAGCAATTCACCTATGTCAGCATAATTTTCTTGGAATGTGTAAAAATCTAGTGTTTAATTTATATTCAAGTCTGTCTATATACAGCTTCTTTTTATCATCACAAAGTGTTTTATTCATTTATAACTGTACTTGTGAAACAGCAAGCACATCTCTTGCAAACGTTACTGTTAGTCTTTGCTATACCATGACAATCTCAGCTTTGAAACACGATGCGCAGCCATTCAGCCAACCTCAATAAGCAAATAGCTATACCACTAGTTTCTTTTGCATTTTGTGTTTATTTGATGGTGTGATACCAGGTGGAAAAAATTATTATATAATGCAGTCTCCAACAGAAAACAGACACATAGTTCATGATGAATTGTCACTGTTGGCAGTTGACACATACTGTATCAGCACTTTTTTTACACTTCTGTAAGGTGCTGATAATATTTGGTGAATTCTACTGCAATAGATAATCTAAATGCAAAAGTGTTATATATGGAAATTTGAAAGGGACATCAAATTTTCTTTGGTTATGACAGCAGATGATGCTCTTTTAGTTGTGAGATTGTTTGGTTCCAGTTGCCTGTGAGCTGATTTTATTTTCCTGAAATCACTATTTGCTGTTCAAACAAAAATTGTGTGCATAGAATAGGTAGCAATATAGATAGCAGTTAGAGACTTGTTTTACAGGTGCATTTTAACCAACAAGTAAAACATTTAAAGTGTATAGAAGTTTTTATCCAAGTTTGACATCTACATAGATTGTTTTATGAAACTGGCGTAAATAATTCTCAAAAACTGCCCTGTAACTAACCCATTATTTCAGGAAAATCACTTGGTGCTGAAAGTGATGATTCACATTTCTTTGCAATGCTTGTGTCATGAAGTTGAAATTTATTGTTATTTTTGAAGTGGTTAAACTATTCTTAAAACCGAATCATTAGGCCTTTAAACAAATTTTTTTCATTGACTTCATTGTTTTTTGTTACACTCTAACTCAGTGTTTCCCAATCTTTTTTTGGCTAGCTCTCCCTTTTCTGACAAACAAATTTCTATCGCCCCCCTGCAATGCCCAGCACACATATCAACATAATTTTTTCGTACTGTATATTTGGGATGTTTGAAAATTGTAAAAACAAGAATGAGTACAAAGATGCATTTCACTATAAAACTTAATTTATTAAATTAACTCATTTAGCAGTCGGAAACTATTAAGAGTTAATGATCTGGAAACTGTTAGAGTTCATGAAGGGCTCGATTTCAATTGAACAGCATTAAACTTGGACAAGAAGGTGAAGATTGCTGATTTGGCTTTAATGAGGTTAACGCCATTCCCCTGTAATTGTAAATTAACTTAATTGAACTTCGTGAAGATATCTGTGGACTGTGACAGCCATTAGGGTATGGAGGGGGGCACTGTGCCATGCCCCCCCCTCAGACCCTAAAAGTAAAAAATGTTTAAACAGTATTCGGCAATGGCGTAACCAACGGGGGGGCAAGGGCCTCAATTTAAAATAAACTGACTTGGTTTTCTGGTCACTGATATATGCACCACGCAAATTTTTTATGACTGCTGTACGTTTCCTCTGCTTGATTTTCATTTCACGATTTCATTCATTCACTGCAGGGTTCCCATGTGGTATTGAAAGTATTGAAAAAGTATGAATTTCAAAATTGGTTTTCAAGACCTTGAAAAAGTATTGAATTTTGCCAAAATGTACATTAGGTATTGAAAAAGTGTGAAAATTCTAAATGGAAAAGAAATCTCAAGTGTCTAAGCAGAATTTCACTGAAGGCAAAGCACTGCATTATTTAGGCTGTGTTATGCATGTGCAAAATTGAGTTTCATGATTAAGAATTTCGAAAAATGAAAGGAAGTAATGGTATTGAACTTTTTTAATTTAGTAGTGAAAAGGTATTGAAAAAGTATGGAAAATGATTTTTAAAAATGCGTGGGAACCCTGTTCACTGACAAAATTGCTTCACACATGGCTGTTAAGTAACTTAACACAGGTAACAATGAACACCAGAAAAAAGCTTCGGCTGGAGTGAGATTTGAGCCCAGAAACTTCAATAAGCGTCTTTTATAAGCTATACATGTCTAAAACTTACAACATCCAAGCACTCATATAGGTTTATTTCATGAGCCTCAGACAACAAAAGTTCAGTTTTCTGTCTCACTGGCTAACAAGTCTCGTAAAAGCGTTATACTAAAACTTGCTTCCAGAATGCATAAAAATGTGCATTTTTAGGTGTAATTTTGCAAAATGTTCCTGGGGGCATGTGCTCGGGCCTTCTAGAATGGTCGTGCCTTCAGCACTTCCCCTAAAGTTGATTTGTGACGTCACACGATTGTGACAAAACTTTGCCCCTCCCTCGGAAATTTTCTGCGTATGCCACTGGTGACAGCCAAGATACTTATCCATGACATCCTTTGGCAGTCACCTTCTGTGTGCAGCAACAGGCGTACAAACTCTCTTCATCATTATCCAAGTGCACCACATTGCCTAAACTTAGCAGAACACTTCTAAACCCTTTGGTGTCCTTTGATCAATCGATCCATTAATACTCTGTCACATTTTTAGTAAATTTTGAGTTCGCAGCAGTGCAGGGTTGAATTTAATCTGCATATTTTAAAAGTTTTTGAACTTAGCTGTGACACTTGCAGTCGTCCACTGGCTCCACCATCTCTTTCTCCCTGGTTTCCCTGGCGCTGCTCAAGCTAAAGTGCGTTCTGAAACACACTTCTGTTTTCCAGAATCTTTTCGATTCCCATTACGTAACTTATTCTTGTTGGCACCTAACACTATCTATAAATAAATATAAATTGCCTTTCTACTTTTGAATTGAACTCGTACAAGGTTATTATTATATTTGTGATCATTAAACCACTCCATCCAAAATTAGCTCACGCTTTTGGTTACAGGCGGAGTCTATGTGCAAGCGTGCATTCTCAAACCTGGCTGGTGATAGTCTCTGTAACGAAACGGGCATTGTTTTAAGTAGCAGTTTACCCGTGCCAAGAAGTACAGCTGACAAAAATTCCAATCATAATCATTTAACTATAGAGGAGAACAGTTTTACTGTGCAGCTTACCTTTAGGGTCATTCTTTGCCAAGTAGCACAAAAAATCAAAAAATGTCACCACTAGTCACAGATTTTCATGAAAATTTACCAGCTTGTAAAGCAAATCATTCTGAGCAAAATGACACTAATTTGAGCAAAATCGGGTTAGCAGTTCCGAAAATACAAGAGTTTGAAAATTGGCTGTTTTTGTGATCAGTCAAGTGTGAAATTAAAAAAATTTTGACATGTGTCTTCAAACTTTAATAAAATCTTCATTTTTATAGTTAGGAACATCAAATTTGGTCAAGAGATAGTCAAGGTTCTTTTTATTGTTACTTCCAACTTATGCTCACGTAGGTCATCGTTGAGTGATTTTAGAGGCCAGACTGTAAACATAACTTTTTCTGATCACTCAACTGTGCAACTGTGACCTAACTTTAGGACTTGATTCCAAAAAAAGCTATCTGAATTTTTTCAAGTTGGTATCATTTGAAAGCTCTAAAAGCCCTCTTTTCATTAATAATGAAACATGTTTGTGTATTTGTGGTTTTGCTTATAATAATGAGCAAAATTTATGTGGTAGTTGAAAAAGAGGTATTTTGATGAAATACATGTTGTTTTTCAAGTAACATGCGTAGATGTGCAAATATTATAAAGTTGCACTTCTAAAAGGTGTTGTTAGTATTGGTTTATTTTAACATATATGTTAGTCCATGATAGGGGTGGTCAATTAACAGCCCATGGGCCACAAGTGGCCAGCCATAGTGTTTGCAGTGGCCCATGGAAGGATTCAGGAAAAATCTTCAAATGTGAAAATTCCTCAATTTGCCATGTATTTTTTGTAAAAACAATGTTGGCTTACCTTCAATTTATGATTTTTGTGATAAAATCTAAGGTAGCATATTTTTAAGACCATAAGTCACACTTAAAATCCTTTAATTTTCTCAAAAGTTCACCTTATCATACAGTGCGCCTACTGTTTGAATCTAGTTGTGCTTTCTCAACTAGGACTAATTTCATGTGGTAAACAGTGCTAATAATTCAATTGCTAGTTTTGACTTTTTTGTAAACACCATTGTGTTACAGAATAAACCTACAATTGCAATGAGCAGCGCATGTGATTCCATGAGTAGCTACCCCATATCTTAATGTAGTGAAGAGGCTTCCGAAGCAATATTTTAGCCAGTGAGACAGAAAGCATGTGATTGCATGAGTAGCTACCCCATATCTTAATGTTGATTGAAGCATAGATCTTATTACTTGGTGAGGCTACTGCACACAGTGCTATAAATATTGCTTCGGAAGCCTCTTCACTACATTGGCGCACTCCAAATCAAACACGCACAAAGCTTTAGTTTATTTTATTCATGTCTGGCGTATTAGGCTTGTGTGATAGATCAAACTCCCTTGTAAGTAATCTGCCATTTTGTGCCTTATAATCCAGTGTGCCTTATGTATGAAAAAAGCAAAGCTCACATTCAAAAATCAAAAGTACGCCTTATACTGTAATTCGGTTCGCTTTGTGGCCTGGAAAATATGGTAGGAATCATCATAAATGGCTGAAATGTTAGGAAAAATTAACTTTCTTGTATCCACGTGTCACTATTTTTGACCTTTATAAGTTCTTGCCTGCCAGGTTTGCTCTGCATCATGAGCAAAACCCTTCGCAAAGGTAATGTTTTTCAATATATAGCTTGCAATACAACTTATGTCTATTTCAGGTAGTTTAATTGATGAAGAAATTATAATAAAACATCAATTCTGATCGATACTGTTCTTCCCTGTATAAAATCTTATTTGAAAATGTCACCATCTAGCAAACTTGGACAATAGGACTTGGAGGAAAAACTAAACAAGCAATGGAAACAAAAGTGAAACCCAAAAATAAGAGAGAAGCCAGGAAGCAAAATGCTACAGTTGATCTAAAAACTTGAGTTATTTGTCTAATGTATGCATTTGCAAGCTCAGGACAGCTAGCTGCTTTACCTGTCTGTGTTCCTCTTTCAGTCAGGTATGGTATATGATATGCGATGCTTATTAGCAGTACATGAAAGATATCTGATAACTGGTGCACTATATAACTGTAGTGTTGGAATATGCACACAAATCAAGCTATACTGAAAATTGTGGATTTATTTCAGATGATACTCTTGCGACAGACAAGTGATTTCTGTCACTACACATAGGACATGAAGAACTGGAAATGGTTGCACTATGTTTTAACCATAGAATGGTCTATCATGAGAATATGACCTAAAACAAACTGATTACCTGAGTTTGTGTTTGGTCACATTTCTCTATATGAGCTGTCCAACCACAATTTCTTGATGAGCCCAAAAATAATGTTGGTATCTTAATGAGGGCCGCACACTGAATTACTTTGATTTTCACAGACTAAATTTTTATTAAGCTATTGTACTGAAAGCATTCCAATACTAACTCCATTGGCAACAATTGTTTGGCACCTAACACCAATTCATAAGTTTGATGTCACAGGCAAGTTTTGTGTCAACGGATCAACAAGGGTAGTAATCAGAACACTAGGAAGAAGTTTTGCACAAATGCACCAGTGAACACATGGAAACCTAATACGCAGTACAGAAGTGATAAAGTGGCATTGAAGACCACTGCATCAACAGTGTCAAAGCAAGGACAGCTTTTCTGTTTGTATTTTTACCATAATGAAAACCTAAGCTGGGTCACACAAAAACTTTGACTGGGGCACATGCGCCGTGGTCCGCAGGTAGGACATAGCTACTCTATATAGACCATTCTATGGTGAAAACATAGTGAAACCAATATATATTCTTCATGTCCTGTGTGTAGTGACTAATGACAACAACCACTTGTCGTCTATAGTAAGAATATCAACTTAAATTTATCCACACTTCTTGGTATACCTTGATTTATGACAATTTATGTTTATGTATATTCCAACACTACAGTTACCATTGCACCAGTGATAAGACATCTTTCATGTATTGCTAACAGGCATTAGTATATTATATAGCATACCTGATTGCAAGAGGAACACAAGATGTGTAAAGCAGCTAGCTGTCTTGAGCTTGCAAATATATACATTAGACAAAAAACTTTTAATTTTTTTAGATCAGCTGTAACTGATTTGCTTTTTGGCTCCTCTTATTTTTGGGTTTTGCTTTTGTTTCCTTTGCTTGCTTAATTATCCCTCCAAGTCCTACTGGTCCAAATTTGCTTTTAAGATGGTGACATATTCAACAAGATTTAATACCAACAACAGCATTAATCAAAATATTGATGTTTTATTGCCTTTTTTCATCAATTAACTACATGAAATAGATGGAAGTTGTATTGCATATTCTACATTTAAAATATTATATTTGTAAGAAGTTTTGCTCATGACACACAACAAACTTGGGAGATAGAAACTTAAGTCGAGAATACTAGCACATTGATATAAAAATGTTAATTTTTCATAACATAACTCCTACATTAAATTTTGTTATCACAAATATCATAAACTAAAAGCTTAAGTCCACATTGTTTTTGCAAAAAAATACATATATTAATCAGAATAAGAAGTCAGCATGGCATGTCATGCTCATTTCTTTATTCATTTTATCATGTTCTTACAATGGTGAAGGTCTTTATTACTAAGAGAAAAACGATAACTGTGAAGCAGCTTCAATAATGAATATATAGCCATGACTATACAGATTGGCAAAATGCTCATAGCCTAACAAATATGAAGAAACAAACCAATACTAACAACTTTTTAAAATACACCTTTATATTATTTGCATGCATCTAGTAGATATCTACCCATGTTACTTGAAAAACAACATGTATTTTATCAAATCACCTCTTTTTCAACTACCACATAAATTTTGCTTATTATAACCAAAACCACAAATACACAAACATGTTTCATCATCACTGAAAAGAGGTATTTCAGAGCTTTCAAATGATACGTTACTTGAAAACATTGAGACATAGCCTTTTCTGGAATCAAGTCCTAAAGTTAAGTCACGGTTTGAGTGATCATGAAAAGTTATGTTTACAGTCTGGCCTCTAAAATCACTCAACCATGACCTACATGAGCGTAAGTTGGAAGTCACAATAAAAACAACCTTGACTACCTCTCAACCAAATTTGATGTTTCTAACTATAAAAATGAAGATTTTATTAAGTTTGAAGACAAATGTCAACATTTTTTTGAAATTTCATGCTTGACTGATCACAAAAACAGCCGATTTTCAAGCTCTTGTATCTTCGTAACCGCTAACCCGATTTTGCTCAAATTAGTGTCATTTTCCTTAGAATGATTCGCTCTACAAGCTGATAAATGTTGATCAAAATCTGTGACTAGTGGTGACATGGCTGTGTGATTTGGCAAAGAATGGCCCTTTAGTGGTGGGAACTGCAGTTGATCAATTTATCTCCTAGCATTTCACCTCTGTTTTGTTTCCAAAAGTCTTTTTTTTTGTTTACAAATTACATGCATACATGTTTGTTGATCATACTGTTTTTTTATATTTGGTCACTCAGAGTTAGTACGACAACCGAAATGTAATTTTTAACTTAGTCTCCTATCGCCCTCCCAACTGCCCATTTCTGTTTCACCGCCCCCAAATCGCCCATTTCTGCTTCACCGCCCCAAAGGGGGTGGAACCGCCCACTTTGGGAACCACTGCTCTAACTTGTCCTTTTCAAAATTCGTTGACATGTGGTTTTCCAACCTGGATATTTGATTTTGTTCATCTGACATTAAATGTTCATTAATGATAAAAATCTATCTTGTAGGGATGGGCATTCCAAAATTATTTTAGAATACCTAAACCGAATCCAGAATACCGAATCCTATTCTGGTTTTTCCTTACAATCCATTGCACCTGAGAATTGTGAAAAAATGTCGTTCACTCAAAAACTAATGAGGTCGACACAGCGCACTTTCCTTAATCCGGCATTGGAAATAAAAAATTTATCATTTTATCACACAAACAATACATTTTCGCAACATTGAACAACAAATTTTTTAATTCTAATGCAGTGGTGCATTTTTGCTAGGCGAAAGTGGTTATGCTAGGAAAAGCCGGATTTTGGCAATACTTTTTCGAATAAACTCATTTTTCTAGGTTATAGATGTCCTTAGACCCAATCAAACTTGGCTAGTGGCCTAGCACAACTACAACGACTTCGGCTAATTTCATACCAATTACACACATAAACTGCTTTATCGCATAGGATTCCAGAATCCCAAACCAAACTACAAATACAAAAAATAGTAGGCCTACGGTTAATCGCATAACCGTTATTTGCATAAACCGGATATTTGAATGGAAATGTTCTTTTCATTGTGAACTTAACTGTATCGCACAGTTAACTTTAACACTTTGAGAGCCGGCGTACGATACATTCGTACTTCGATTTCAGCCTGAAAAACAGCAGTTTTCAGTTGCCTTACCAACGCCCTAGCTCTTCCGTCGATTGTGCTAGAGAACTGTTCAAGGGCTGAAACGGATCGGCCAGTCTAGTAGATTGCACTCAAAAAAATTTTTTTGGTTGGGGGGTTCGGATTTTTTGTGACTGACGTCATAAGTGAAGTAGTTTTGGGTTCATTTTGGCTCATGTTGCCAACCGCTAGGCCAAAGTGTTTCGCTGAAGTTTTCATTGGAAACTAGGCTCGAGTCTGAGTCTTTTGAGCCTTTGATCGATTTTTTAGCGTTTGTGGTTCAAAAGTTATCTTCTAAAATACATTAATTAATTATCTAATTAGCCAAATATTTTTACTAACTTACATCATCATTTTTTAACCCGAAACCCCAGTAGGTCATCCAAAGTATCAAAATACTCAGATTGTAGCCTAGTTTCCAGTAAAAACTTCAGCGAAATACTACCACCTAACAGTTGGCGCCCAGGGCCAGGCAAAGTGGGCCAAGGTGGCCTAAAAGTCCTCCACTTATGACGTCACTCACAAAAAACCTGCGCCCCCAACCAAACAATTTTTTTCGAGTGCAGACTAGAATACTTGCCACATGTTTTGACACTTGGACCAGGTTTTGTGGCATTATGTAACTACCGGACGCATGCGACTATGTTTAACAACTTTGCACTAGATGTGTAAAATTCTCTACAAAACAAAAAAATGTGCACCTGTATTGTACGAAAACTTTGAATTTTAGTTTATATTCCGAAGCACTGCGCACAGCACAATTCACAGTTTAAAATGCGGGTATATGGTGTACGTTCCACTGCCGGACAATGCAGTTTCAACTTTGTTGCTTGTTTAACATTACACTTTTTGATTTTTCACATCAGTAAGATTCATTTGGTGAATGCCTTAACCGAATGATACATAGGAAACGCCATTGGAATTATAAAAGTTTCATGATGCCACAGGCTAACAAATCACTTTTAGTCTTTATGTACAGCGCCCAGCTGTATCAGGACCAAGAGATTTTTACAACTTAAGGCATTTGAATATTCTGCAATTCTACAAATCTTCATACACAACAGCTGTGAGATATAAACATGTTCCCAACTGAATTGCACAGCTGCTGTAAGCAGAAAAATAATGGCCGCAAGTGCAGGAAACGTTCCCCGACTGATATATACAAGCAATTATTACATCACACGCAGTCCGCACGTTTAAGATAACATGCAATGCACGGGCCACAAGAACTTCGAATTTACGTTTCAACTGATGACTGTTGCTTTGCCAAACACTGCAGGATTTAAGAATTTAAATTACTGTATCAGGAGCAAGGGATTTTAAGAACATCTTGAAGCACTTTTATATCTCACAGTTCTAGAAATCTCCATGTTCGGTGTTGTTGGTGGACGTTTATGTGAATAACCAAGCATTACGTATGTTGTATCACAGGTTAATAAACTCACAAGCACAGTATGGGATTATTGCCTGGGGAAGAGGAGCTTCATGTCATTTGCAGCCAATATCGGTTATTTTAAACTGTGCCGTGAGATGCTTAAACACAGAAACTTTTGACTAACAAAGTTACTACCAAAAAATTCTCCAACTAAAATATATCTACAACCTTGAAGTGAGCAAATTCATGTACAAATATACTACCTCTCAGTTACCTGCTACATTTAACAATTATTTTAAACTCATTACAGATGTTCATTCATATAACACAGGACAAATCAAATCTTGGCAATTTGCTTTACCAAAAGCACATTCAAACTCAGGTGCTAAAATGATGAAATATAGTGCGATAGAAATCTGGTCAAAAATTCCTCCGGAGATAAAAAATAATACGTCTTTGGCACTTTTTCTGGCAGAGTATAAGAAATATGTACCCCTCAGCTACTAGAACCATATTTTATGTTTTTATTTATTGTTGTACATAAAGCAGGTGGATTGGTTTAATTACGTATCGCTATTACAGTGGAAAGTGTCAAATCATGAAGTATCTTTGTTATGTATTAAATCTTTAGGCTTTTGTTACGTTCACAGAAACTGGCGCATCAAACCAGTGTATGAAGTTGTGGGATGGCTACAAAACAAATGCATATCTGTTCTCATGCATGTATTGATGAATTCTTTTCCGCAAAGCATGATTGTGCAACTGGTTCTCAACCTGCTTGAATCTCGTGACATCATTGCGGTGTTGCAGTGGTCTATAGCTTTTGACGCATTTCCTCTTTGGCATTCATGAATATTTTTGAATGTATGAAAACAGTAAATGTTTAATGTGACAAATTTAAACCATTTTCTTCTGGTGGCTTGTCCTTGCCTGCAACGCATATTACTTCAATTTACCATATAACTGCTTTGCACATATTACATTTTATACCCAGAGTAAAAGACTTTTACTAACTATTACACACAGTTCCCTTTACACTGAAAGCAGCTTCATCCTTGGGAGGTCTGCAGCCTAGATGACCCTTGGTCCTTCGCAGCCTCCAACTCCCTCATGCATTCTACACATCGATGTACTTGGTAGTCATTGCAGTTCTTCATTATAATCATGATCGCATCATTCAGGCGTGTGTCTTAAAAGCTTGTATTTAATCGAAGTACAGTAAATGCATTAGCGCCATCAAGCGTATACTCTACTACCGCAATGTATATATCCTCGTCTTTTATGTATTTGTGTTTTTTTCTCTTTACTACAATATATGTTAAAAGTCTACTGCTTTGCGTGTCGTAGTAAAGACATTATACAATACAATACCTTTAGCAAACCAGCGGTCATCAGTTGAAACGTAAATTCAATGTTGTTGCAGGCTTGTGGCCTGTGCATTGCATGTTATCTTACACGTGCGCACTATGTGGGTGATGTAATAATCACCTGTATGAGTCGTTTCTGCTTGTTTTGGATGGTCTGTGCAATGTAGTTTTGAACACGTTTAAGTCTCACAGCTGTCGTATACGGAGATTTGTAGAACTGTGGGGTATAGAAATGCTTCTAAAAGTTCTAAAAATCTCTTGGTCCTGGTGCAGCTGGGTGCTGTATGTAAAGACTTAACTGATTTGTTAGCCTGTGCCGTCATAAAGCTTTTATAATCCCAATGGCATTTGGTGTGCAACGTTTGGTTGGGACTTTCACCAAATGAATTGTATTGATGTGAAAAAATAGAAAGAGTAAAGTCAAACAAGTAACAAAGTTGAAATAGTGCATTGTCCGTGGTGGAACACACGGCATAATTCCGCATTTTAAACTGCTAGACACGACATAATTCCCCATTTGATGACTGTTAGTTTTCCACTAGACACGGCATAATTTTGCATGTTAAATTGTGAAGTGTACTGTGCGCAGTGCTTTGGAAAAGTTTAAGTCGGCAAAGGAAACAAAAATTCGAAGTTGATGTACAGCACTGGTCCACCATTTTTTTCTGTAAATAATTTAACACATCTAGTGCAAAGGTGTTAAACACAGTCGCATGTGTCGTTATCCAATGCCATGAAATTAACTTTGAAAGTGCTGCTTTCCAGACAAAACTTCGCACCTGCAGGGACATGACACAATCAGTTAGTGCTGCACACAATGTGCTGAAGCCTGGAAGTTGAACGTGCAGTGTTTATTTTGGCACGTCAGTGAAGGGAGTCATTACGGCAACAGTTGCTTAATTGGATTAATGGCACCACAGGTTTTCATACCATCTGAGCAGTACGTTTTACACTCCTTTAAAGTTAACTATGCGATTAAGCGTTTTAAGTCTACAAATGTAAGGTACATTTCTATGCAAATAACCAGTATGTGATGAACTGAACAATTTTATTCACGTGTGAATAGCTTTGGTTTGGGATTCTAGAATCCTATGCCATAAAGTAGTTTATGCGTTTAACCAATATGCAATTAGCCGAAGTCATCTGTATTGTGGGTGGTTATTGGTTTTTGTGGCAATACAAGCCTGAATGTTTGCTTAAAGAATTTGGTGTGTTTTGTGTATAATGTTGAACTAATGAACATTCCGATGTAGAGATAGACTGATATTTGGGTTTCACTGATATATTGGTATCGGCCAAAATGCAGTAGGTGTTGACAAAATGCTGTTATATTCCTCACGCACCCAGACAACTTGCACAAGAAAGCACAACAAAGCAAGTGAAGACAGTTATCTTGCAGCAACGCTAGCAGGTGCATTTTCATAAACAAGCAGACAAGATGAACCTTGAAGCGCACATCAGCTGCTCAATTTACGGAGGAGCTATGGCGTTGGCAAAGCAACCGACAACTGCTGGTTTTAGACCGATTTCAAAGTACGAATAATCGTACCCCAGCTCTCAAAGTGTTAAATGTGTCTCTTGTTGAAATACACAACAGCAACAAACAATTTATTACAAAACTCTATTCAATGCGATGCCTGTGGTTGAGGCTTCTCTGACGATATCGTTCCTTTAAAAATACCAATATGTTAGTGGGAGGCTAAGGTCTGGGGTTTCATCAGCCAGTAGATTTTGGTTTTTAGATTTTACTTGCTTAGTGGCAGAAAATGTACTCTCACACACGTGTGTTTCCAAACATCGAGTGCATTTTTAGTGCAAAATCTTTCAGTTTAGGAAACTTGTCTTTGCCGACTAATTTTCAGAAGTTGTTTACAGTCTAGTCTTAGCGCCGCTAATATTGTACATTATTATGAACAGATGTTGTGCTTGTTCTAATTAAAATCACCTACTGCAACATACATATAGCAATCGATGCTGAGAAAGCTTGCAGGCCTTAAGAATTCTGTCTGCGACCCACATGTGGCCCATGGGCCTGTAGTTGGACCACGCTGGCATCTAGCCAATTTGCTATAAGTTTTTTATCCATTCAATTGGAATGTGAGAGTATCTGTATCATACAAATATCCACAAGTTTATCACCAAACTCTACTCATGTCCACGCCTTGTTTTCATCATGCTTGCTTTTTGACACTCTGTCAGCTTGGCGCTGATCATGGAGATTTGTAGGAGTAGGGATATGAAAGTGCTTCTTGAAGTTCTACAAATCTCTTGCCAAACAATGCTTCTTTTTATATGGATGTTGGCTTGCTGACCATGAATTGATCCACACCACAAACATTTGTTGTTCAGTAGACAGCTTGATTAAACGTTGCTTAATTGATAACTTGCAGTAATGAAAATGAGGTGAATTAAATGACAAAAATGTACACTAAATAGATTTCTAGAAAACTTTCAATTGTTGTTTCTTTAAGCGCTTTGAACATGCTGTGAAGCATGTATTTTTCTATTTCAAGAAACGGGTTCATGTTCCTCTCTTGAAACTGAAATTGCTACAAATTCACTGCTGGAGGTTGAACCAGGGGTTTTGATTTTAACATCTCAGCCGCAGGTGGTGACTTCCTTTTCTGGCCATCCCCATGGGGACAGTTGCTTAATCAGATCAATAGCATCGTGGCTTTCAACACGGTCTGCACAGCACATTTCACAATTCTTTGAAGAGAAATATGCGATTAAGTGATGTAAATCTACAATTGAAAACAACTTTACTATGTGAATTTCCAGTTTATGCAACTAAGTGTTGTGCAAATAACTGGAATATTTCTTTACGTGTGAATGGTTTTGATTTGGGATTCCAGAATCATATTTGATACGGTTTGTGTGTTTAACCAGTATGCAATTAGCTGGAGTCAATCTGTATCTAGTTTTTTTTCAGTTATAGGCCAATGTTTATCAATTTGGTCACAATGTTTGGAAATATAGGGTAGTGAAAGTTGTTATGGCAAGTTTTAGGACTATTATTGGACAAATGACCTAAATGTCTCAGCGAAAAAAACAGATTTGTATTGGCATTTCATTGTAATTAATTATAATTGCAATACAGTAAACCTGGGTTAATCCGGATCTTTGCCAAAACCAGATAAAACTGGTGGCACAAATGATTTTTAACGTTATTCTTTATAAAAATCTTTGGTTTATCCCGATTATTTAATCTGGATCTTCGCTGATACAGGATAAAATTTGCTGTTTTCATATCTTGTAATCCGGATTTTTCTGCAATTCCACGATGTTGCATTCGCAACACGTCTGTGTCCAGGGTACGAGTATATTGTACTTCGAAATCATACATTGAGCACTAATTTTGTGCTAATTTGCAACTCATTACTCATCAGTTGATTGTGCTTGAGCTGTTCAAACCCTCAAAAGACTCAGAAAATCTTCTAGTCTGCAATGAAAAAATAAAATTTTGGTTTTGGGTTTTTTGTGAGTGACATCATAAGGAGGGCAGGATTTTGGCCATTTTTGGCTCATGTTACCTGACCTGGGCCCATACCGCTAGACAGGAGTATTTCTCTAGTATTTTCAGTAGAAACTAGGCTAGAATCTGAGTCTTTTGAGTCTTTGATCGACTTTCTAGCATTTCTGATTCAGTAGTTACGGCTTAAAAACATAAAATTGGTGATTTCACCAAATATTGGTAAATTTACCAAAAATCGATAGTTCAACCCTAACTTTTGAACCAGAAACACTAGAAAGTTGACCAAAGGCTCAAAAGACTCTGATTCTAGCCTAGTTTGCACTAAAAACTTCAGCAAAATACTTCTGTCTAGTGTAGGGGTTCTTAAACTTTATGAGACGCGCCCCCCTTTGACGATGCCAAAAATGCGCGCCCCACCCTAATACAAAATCAGCAAACATTGAACGTAAGAACAATTTATTGGCTTTCATCAGAGGGAGGATGTGGCTGCTTTTTAGAAATCAAAAGTTTAATTCCAGGCTTTGAACAGATAATGCACATCTCAGATCAGCTTCTCAGTCAAAGGTTGTTCCAAGGTTTTGTCTTTTTGTTCATGAGTGTAGAAAAGCCAATATCACATCTTAGGAAGTGGATGAAACTGGAAGTGCACATGTAGCCACTCTACACACTCTTTTATATATATATGTGAACATGTTTCGCCCAGAAATCAGTTGTTGGCATTGTTTCAAAACCCTCTTTTGCAGAGGAGTTGCACTCCATCTCTATGAATTCTTCTTGCAAATCGTCAGGAAGAATGTTCTCATTAGGATGAACTTTCCATTCTGGAAGTTTGGTGCTCAGGAAATAGTGTTCAGATTCCTATTTCAAAAGTCGAAGGTGGGCTTCCACTTTTTGATCTTGAGCTCGTCCTCCCATGCAATCTGTTCTTTGTCAAGGGCAGTATCCAGATTAGAATATGACGCTGCATTTCCGTTGTGAACTTGGCAATGCCACAACCTCAACTTTGCCACGAAAAATTGGATATTGTCATAGCTATTTATCCGGTTAGTATTCTTGCCTTGCAAGAGCAAATTTCAATTATTAAGCGCTTGGAAAATATTCATGAGGTAGGCCAACTGCAGCTGAAAACCATCTGATGCGAATAACCGAAGGAGATCCTGTTTCCCATACCAAGACCTTCCAGAAATAGCTTCAGTTCATCATCTCTTGTTTCATACACGTGGGTTAACATAGGCTAGAACCGTTTGATAAACACCGAACAGATGTAGGAAACAGCAGAGTCTAATGTTTAGAAAAAGTGTGTCTTTGCAAATCATGTCATACAATCTCGTATTGACAGCACTTTGACTAAGTTGACAGCTTGCTTATCTTTCAAGAGTCCCGGTGGCCAGAGCCTCACGGTGGATCGAACAGTGAGATCCAAAGGTATTGGGTCTTTTCTGGTTTATCCTAGCCAAAGTCCACTTTGAGATCCAATCATTGCCAGGGTGCCGTCAGTTAGATGCCCAAAAGTTTCTCCCATTTAATGCTACTGTTTCAAAACATGTGGCGACAGCTTGGAATAGATCTGCTTTAGTAGTCGTTTCTAGTGGTCTGCAAAACAGCATTTCCTCTTCAACTGAAGAAGGTCCAACAAAGCGAACAAAAACCAACAACTGAGCCAGTTGGTCAAAATCAGTTGTTTTGTTTCATCACCTTGAATATAAAAAAGGTGATGTGTGCATCTTTTCAAGAAGGTGACACTCAATCTTTTGTGAGCTGATCAATGCACATTTCAGTGCTAGATTCAGCAAGAAGTCTTTGCAAGCTTTTTGCTGTTCGCCTCCCCAACACAAGGCTGGATGCATTGAACAGTTGTGGAGTTACTTCTCCTTAGCAATCATGTGAGTGAATTTGAAAGATGCTTCTATGTTCTACCACTTCTGCAGGTGGTGATTGGCAAAAGCACTCAATCACTACTCCAGCAATCTTTATCTTCATGTTTTTGAAAGAGTCTTGCTGGCTTTGAAAAAAAGCCAAAGGTTTACCTCGATGGCCAGGGTGTTTTGTTTGAAGATGACGCTACAGAAGACTTTGTCTCCAAGCATCGCTGCTCAGATTTTCAAAACACATCATGTATTGTGGTACAACTTGACCACTCACTGTGGTATCTATAAACCCTTACTTCAGATAATCTTTGTAATACTTAGCCTGCGTTTTTTTCCACTCATTTTGTATCACTATAGTCAGAGTACCTAATTACTAAAAACACCTGATTATAGATAATTATCTATGCTAGAAATTGATGCTAAAAACAATGTTAGGATCTATACGAAAACATTGTTAATTCTATCATTGTTAATTCAATGATACTGATAGCTAAAATTGAATTATCTGATTATTACCTTCACTTTTCCCTGACAATTGGCTTTATCCAGCATGACTTGGTTCTTCATAGCAGAGGACTAACTAATATCACATTAGCTTACTTGCGCAGTACCACTGGCAACTTCTAACAGTCTAACGCATTGTGCAATATTACTAAAAGCAATTTGCTTATACTAAGCACTTGTCTCTCTGTAGCCTCTACGCCTAGCAGTGTATTTTGACCGGTCTGAACTCTGATTGTGATTCAACTGCAGAAGACCTAACATTTCGGTAAAAATAAAGATATTATGGTGAATCAAAGCACTTTTACATTTTCAGCAATCAAAAGTAATTGACTGTCCAGAAGGATGGTTGTAAAAGCATGTTAAGATCAAACTCGTTGAGATGTTCACACTTTTTGTACCTCCTTATGAACCTCACATGCCCCCCAGTTTAAGAACCACTGGTCTAGTGGTTGCGCCCAGGCCAGGTAACATGAGCCAAAAATGGCCAAAAACCTACCGTACTTATGACGTCACTCATAAAAAAAAAGCAACGAAAAACTATTTTTCATTGCAGACTTGAAGACTTGCTGAATTTTTTAAAGGTTTGAACAGGTCCCTAGCGCATTCGTCGGAGGAGCTATGGACTTGCAAAGACACGTGTGGCATCAACTGATTGTCGTGTATGCTAATTTGGTTCAGATAGAACACGACAAATCACATCCTCAGTAGCTGGTAACTTCTTGGGTGGAAATATTTTTGTACAGGCAAATGAATGGATATCATGCAATACTATAGTACTAGTGCTTTTTCCTCTGGTCAACATGTTGATGAAGCAAGCTATGTCTACAAGTAGATATCACATAAAATCTGAAAATAGACAAAAACAATATTGAAATACATAGTAAATATCAAGCTTGCTATTGTTAGAGTTACCAACTAACTGTCAAAAGTTTTTCAATATTTCTGTTTCTAAGATATAGTAGTAATAATCCAATTTTTATCCAATCTTGTCCCCGTCAATAAGGGTGGCCCGATGTACCCCACTTTCATGAAGATTTTTTGAGGCAGAAATTTTTACAGCTGGATGCCCTTGCTAACACCAATCTGTATCACAGATCAGGAAAGTGGCCCATTAGTTGCCCTATAAGAAAGGATGGCCGCTCTACTATTCTCAATCCAGCAGAGCTCGGTTGTATGCAATAAAACATCTAGTGGTGACACTTTATTGATTACAAGAATGTTCCTTTGAAAAAAGACAATTTTGAAATCACGATTTGAATGTAACTTCAAAATGAACTAGTTTATTCATTATCTTTGCGATTTATGGGAAAATGGTGTAAAAAACAGTTCTTCAGTAATGACTTTTTTTAGAATGAAGTGAGGCAAAATTTTCCTCTTATAACTAAGAGAAGCTTGTGTCTTCCGCATCTTTTGAGCCCAAAATCAGTTTTCTGTCTCACCTAGAAGTTGAGTTATGACGAATTCATAAAATTTGACCCCCACATGACCCCGAGGGTGAAGTAGCAAGCAGGTTTTTGGGGTCAACCACCTAATATCAAATTTCAAGTTAGTTTTGGCCATCTTTCCAACTTTTTAGACCAACCCAAAGTTTGTATTGCACAATTTTGAAAATCAACTCCACCCTACTGTTGTGCACTATAATGCTATAAATTCACAAAAGTAAGCAGTAGTCAAAATGACTGCGATTGGTGGTTTGGCGTGACGATGCTTGTGAAACATTTACTCGTTGGATTGTTTCCCAAAATTTTGCAGTTTAACATGTTTCAAACATTTAGGAAAAGCTGTGAAGTTTTACCAGGCTAGTGGCATTAAAACCAAATTAACAGTAAAACTCGGTTCATCTGGATTTGATTTGACTGAGGATTTTATCCAGTTTAGGTGAAGACCCGGATGAACTGAAGATGGTTGTTTCTAGCCTGACGTCATCTAAGTACTGAGATATTGGTGAAAATTACTTCAATTGAACACGTTTACGAACCAACAGCACACTTTCGCAGAAGCAAAACAAATTTATTGATGTATTTACAATGGTTCTACCTCAGACTAGTAACCGCCATGTCCAAGCAGTTATGAACAATCTGGAATTCATAATTTTAGATTACTTGGCCGTGAAAATCTAGGATTTTGAGTGACGCAGAGATTTCTGCCACTGGTCCACAAGCAGTCACTCTATTTGGAAGGTAATGCCCTCCAGACATCTTACCGAGCACAACACACTCAGGGATAATGCACACTCAACAGTGATCAATAGACTAAAACTGTGGTGCGGCAGAGTGCTTTGAGCTTCATGTTAAACATGATAAGCCATGCCTGTGTGTGACCTAATAATCGTCTCTACAATCAGTCGAATGTTGCATGCAGTTGCGGTCGTTGTTATGATAATTCCATATGCCCGTTGGTGATCGTTAGCACGCTTGTGTTGCGTCTGAAAGCTGCCTAAACTTTCCTAGAGACAAAAATCTGGATTACGATTTGTGAAAATAACAGATTTTATCCAGTATTGGCGAAGATCCGGATTAAAAAATCTAGATAAACTGAAGATTTTTATAAAGAAAACGTTAGAATCATTCATACCACCAGTTTTATCCAGTTATGGCAAAGATCTGGGTTAACAAGGTTTACTGTATTTAACTTTAAAAATTGCCAACGGTCAAAATGACCACCTTGGTGGTTCCAGTGTTAACACATCTGTGGTGAAGTAGACTGGTCAAAAAGAATTCACTGATTATCAGGTGGTAAGCCACAGTTGCTTTAAATTGTGAAATTTGAAGGCATCACGTTGTCACACTTTTGGCCATTGCCGTTGTGCAAAGTCACCGATAACATCAAAGGCAGCTGCAGTCTAATTAAGGTCACAATTGAAGAGTTGATTTACATGGCCTAGTGGAGGTTGCTTTCACTAACCCATAGATGCATGTGGTGCAGTAACAAAAGTAGTAAATAGCCAGTCCAAAATTGTGTGTGTTCCCACTCTGGTAAAACTGAATACTTTCTTCTGCTTTCTAGTGCTAAGAGTTTGAGAAAAACATAAAGACTATGTACAAATTATTTGTAAAAAGTCTCCTATACTGAGGACTGATAGTGGATCCTGGATTGCACATAGCATTTGGTGCATTTTTCACATGTACAGCCCAAAGAATATTTATTCAAATGTAAAAACCTAAAAATTTAATGTAACCTTTTTTATGGATGCAGATATTCAACTTACACTATTCTAGTTGATTTGTTATAACATTGCTTCTAAGTGCATGCTTAGCTTTTAGGTAAACTCGTTTAGACTTTGATTAAGAGTGACCATGTACATGAATCTGTTTTTTTGATATTTACATTGCAAGAGTGTGGTTGTTCATTAAACTGGCTGTAGATAGTCCACTTATGTAAAATGGCTGAAATACTGCCTGTGCCAGCATCTTTGAAAAGCATAAGGCCTTATGTGAAAGTTGGCATGGAGATAGCAAAGCAAGATCCTGTAGTGTCATATTATTGCAATTTTTATGCCATGCAGACTGGTCTGAAACTTGACTACAAAACACTACCTGATGCAAAGCAGTACTTGTTGCAGCTGATGACACATGTGGAGAGACAAAAAGAAGATTTGAAAAATAATCCTGAGTATTCTGATGGTGTCACTAATGATATAACTGGCCAGGCATTGGTGGAGAGTGCTGCCATGAAGCTTTTTGCATGGGCTGACAGTCAAGATCGCAAATCAGTTTTCAATAAACATGTTGTAAAGTCTTTTTACACAGCTTCAATACTATTTGATGTATTGCAAGTATTTGATGAACCTGTTTCTGAAGAGATACATACACATCAAAAGTATGCGCGATGGAAGGCAACATACATCCATAACTGCCTAAAAAACAATGAAACTCCTATACCTGGCCCAGTAGGTGGTCTTGAGGATGAGTGGCGTTCTGAAGCAGATAATGAAACAAATACAACAGAAAAACCAGAAGACAAACCATCAACATCTTTGGGAGCAAATGTTCAGGTTGGAACTAATGTCCCTGGAGCATCTGCGCAACCTAAACCAGCTCCCAGGGATTCTGCACCTGTTCAGCCCCAACCAGTTCCAAGGTCTGCAGAACAACCTCAAGCTCACCAAGAATCAGTGTCACAGGATGTAGGTTCTGGTGTAAAGTTGTCTCACAAAGATTTTGCAGAAGCTGAAAAACTGTGCAAATATGCTGCAAGTGCTTTGCAATATCAAGATATTCCAACTGCAGTTGGTAGTTTGGAAAAATGTTTAAAATTACTGCGAACTGGTAAGCAATAGTTTGTAGTGGCTGTAAATTAAGAGAGTATCATGCAATTTTACATCTGGAAGGCCCCCAACATTAAAAATATTTTTTTCATCATAATTTGTGCTGCTTGAATGATCTTACGTTGTTGCTGTTGAGCAAGATGTTCTTTGTTTTGCAATGCAGTTTTGTGGTAAATGTCCCATTATTTCTGGCACAGAATATACTGTACTTCAATTTGTATTTAGAGTTGATAGGTGAAACTAGTGCTGTTGACACCAGGGCTGTGGAGCCGGAACTCAGATTTCAGGCTCCAGCTCCAGGCATCAAAATTGTTTGGCACCCGCTCCAACCTCTAAAAGTTTTTGGCTCTGGCTCCAGAATGATTTGGTCCGTGAAAGACTAAAAACCATTGCATTATGTGTACAACTCACTTGCCCAACAAACTATGTCTGCTGAACGGAAATCCAAATTTCAGGCTCTGGCTCCACCATTTAAAAGTTTTTGGCTCCAGCTCCACAGCCCTGGTTGACATCAATTGGTGATATATATGCTATGCACTGGCTTTGCAGACGCTTTATAAAGCAGAATGAAGTTTGTCAACCACTACTTTTGTGAGTTAGACATCATGTAACTATTGATTGGCTATTTTGTATTGTCATGCAGTTTGTGCACAAAGCCATTGCAGACTGGCATTGAAAATAAATGACCGATTTATTTTCTGGTTGTTATATGAAGGCTTACAACTGGTAATTACCTTTGGTACCACTAGTTTCAATTTGTAGGTTTCGCATATTTGTTTTATATTGTTGTGTTATGCTATAGATTTTTTGCGTCTGTTTAACTTGTTGCATTAACCACATACTATTCAACACAATGGAAATTGCTGGTCTTGATTAACATGCATGTTCGAAACTGCTTGTGAAAGTAGTATTCTCAACTTCATAAACCTGCTGGTAATTTCAGGTTGATTGTTTTGCAATGGTGACGTTCCCCATTTTATACAGTCCTTGGATGAAACATAATCACACAGCTGGATGTCAGATGCAATCTTGATTCATTAGCATAATTGCCGTTGGTGTGTCTCAGTGCTCTAAAGATAAACCTGTATTATCTATTTGCGGAAAAATAAAAAACTCGAATGCACTGCAGGTAACCAACGATATGTATTCTTGTTCGATACGAGATTGTTGGTGGAATGTAATTAAAATATATTTTATTTGTTCATTTATGCCATCGTTGAGCAAATCGTTACATAGTATCTTAATTTGCGTAGGTGTACAGCTAAATCACATTAGGTCGGAATTACTGCTGATACTCCAATATTTGCTTTTTCTTTATGTGATTAGTTTTTTTTAACGTTGCCATGGAATTGTACTGTACATCTTTCCTCTAGTTCAGGTGTGGGCAATTCGTGGCCCGCGGAAGCATTCAGGAAAAATTTGAAATCTCCAATTTACCACAGTAACTGTTAGTGCTGAGGCTAACATGAACCAAGGCTTGCTTCTACTTCCATCGTAATGACTTTGTCTGTCTCTACGCACACTAGTTCATTTTTTCGTGACGCTCTCTAACTCGGTATAGACTCAGTGTGAAGTCCAAAGCTGGCTTGTCTTCAAGGCTTTAAACCAGTTGTTCCTAACCGGAGGGGCACGAGTTAGGAAACAACTGGCCCTTAAGCGTCGTACATACAACACTGAAAATTTAAGCAACAAATTTATCAAACTCTACCTTTGCTTTCACAACTTACTTACGGCCAGGGGTGCTTGAAACAAACCACTTAAAGGGGGCGTGGTAAATAAAAGGTTAAGAACCACTGCTTTAAACGGTCCTCTCCGGTTGTGGTGCGTAGAAACGTAGTATACCACAATAGTGTTCGGTGGCTGAGCCTAGGCAAAGTCCTGGAACGTACAGTAAACCTCAGTTAATCCGGATCTTCGCTAAAACCGGATAAATCTGGTGGCACGAATGATTTCTTACCTTTTTCTTTGTAAAAATCTTCGCTTTATCCGGATCTTCTCCAATACCGGATAAAATCTCTTTTCATATCCCGTAATCCGGATTTTTCTGCACTTCCACGCTTTGTGTTCTTAAAAGTACGCTTACTAGTCTCTAGGAAAGATTTGGCAGCTTTCAGAAGCAACGCAAAAGTGCTCACGATCACCAACAAGCGTATAGAATTATGATAACAACGGCCGTACCTGAGCGCAACATCTGACTAATCGTAGAGACGATTATTACGTCACACACGGGCATAGCATTTTGTCTTGAATATTACGCTCCTCAAGGGGCGCGCCCCCGCACCACAGTTTCAGTCTATTGATCAGTGTTGAGCATGCGTGTGTCGAGCATTATCCCTGGGTGTAATGTGCTCGGTAAGACGTCTGGAGGCATTACCTTCCAAATACAATGAGTCGCTTATGGACCAGTCGTAGAAATCTCCCCGTCAGTCTAAAATTCTAGATTTCTTCGCAGCCAAGCAATCTAAAAATATGAACTTCAGATTGTTCGTAAGTGCCTAGATATGGCGGTTGCCAGTCTGATGTAGCCTACCATTGTACTGTAAATACGTCAATAAATTCGTTTTGGTTCTGCGAAAGTCTGCTGTTGGTGCGTAAATGTGTTCAAGTTAAGTGGTTTTCACCGATATCTCAGTACTTCGATGACGTCAGGGTAGAAACAACAATCTTCGGTTAATCCGGATCTTCGCCTTAACCGGATAAAATCGTCGGTCAAATCGAATCCGTATTTGGGCATTACAGAATGAAATGCTTATTCCTAAACACTAAAAGCATTGTACAGTATGTGATTTTGTGACCAAAATGAGGAGTGGTGATATGAGATGATGTTCGCATCTGATATATTCCAAGAATTAAATAATTTGAATTCGACACTGCAGGGAACATGACTGTTTGCACATGAAATGTTGAGGCATGTGAGCAGGGCCGGATTTAACTGATGCGAGGCCCAAGGCCAGGGGTGTACAACCTTTTGCTGTTGCCGGCCGCATTACTTTATTTATATGAAGTACGGCCGCCAGTGAGTTCGAGTTATGTTTATGAGATATGTTTAAATAAAGAATGTTTTGTCCGGTATAAGCCATTTACTTGTGCCTAAAAGTATAATAAAATGTCAAACATTTTAACGAATTTGTTAAAAGAAAAGTTTGGTCGACTGATTTTCTTGCCTTCCGGTTGTTTTGCTTCAATATACGCCAAATCTTATATTTTAAATTACATGTGAACGGCCGCAAATTTCATTATCGAAGGCCGCAGGTTGTGCACCGTTGCCCTAGGCTAATCCACTTGTAGGGCCACTCTCCCATTGTTGCGAGGAAAAAATGGAAAGCGTTAATCAATTTGCGAAAATTCGAAAATGACGCTCTGAAATACGGTCAGTGAAAAATTCTAAATCATTCGTGGAGTGTCCACGGTCACTGCGTTTGTTGCTGCCTTCGACGTAAAAGCGTTCAATTGCACGGAATTGTTGAAATCCTACTTGGGTGGCGAGAACAGGCTTATCAACTGTCACAGGCAAACCAACCGCAATCGCCAAAATTGAAATATTTGACAAAACACATGGCCTACGTTTTTTATAAGAATCAAATCTGTTTTTTCTTATATTAAAAAAAAACACGCTGTGCCTATATAGTATGTGTGGTGGCGTAAAGACTTTAAAGCACAACGTGAGGACCACGTTGCAACTTGCTTACCACGTCTGTAAAAATTTCACACACACGAGCAAAACACATCACGTAAAACGCACCCAAATGGTTGTAAGCGTTAGCTTCGCGTTTCTTACTTTTTCAGACTGGTAAGAATCGAATGCAACTCAACTTTCGCGTGAAAAGATGTGAGGTTTAAAAACCAGAACCGACGCCAGAAAGTCTTGAATAGGGGATTTTAATTTGCGCATAGGGACTTGACATTCTGAAAATTTGATAAAATCTTTACTGATTTATAGTGTTTCATGTTTAAATTTGGAAGGGCTGACCTCACCAATGCCCCCCGTGGCGACTGGACTGGTTTAAATTTCGCTTATGCTGTCATCTTTGAAATACGCAGTGGCGTATCTAGGGTATGGCACGTCCCATGGGCGCCATTTTGACGGGGGGCGCAAAAATTGCTTGACAAAAATCAAAATCTTTATGTACAACCAAACAGATAAATTAGATCTGGTGATTTTTATTATTAGCCGACGCTTCGCCCACCTATTCAAGTGGGCTTCCTCAGGGCAATGTTTTTTTTAACCACGTATAACATGCAACTTACTAATAACAAGAAACAATGAGCAGTATGCCGTACAAAGACAAAAAACGCAAAACTGACCATCACGTTATAGGAATGGATGACAGCATGCCACAGAAAAATTGTAGAAGTGTAAAATGAAAACCGCTGGGAGATGATGAAGTATAACAATACAATTACCGAACCCCCTTGAGTTTGCCTTCCTTTTTAACCGCCTTTGTGCCTGTAAATTTGCCAACTCTCTCCACGCAAGTTTTACGCTTTATTTTTACCCCATACTTCCTCGCTATACAACCGTTTTTTGTGCATCTCTCACTAGCGTACGGAGGGGGTCACTGTGACATGGTTCCCCCCTCAGACCCTAAAAATAAAAAAATGTATAAACAGTATGTGTATTTTTAGTTGTAAATGCGTAATTTTAGGTGTAATTTGCGTAATTTTAAGTGTAATTTTGCAAAATTTTCCCGGGGTCATGTCCCCGGACCCCTCTAGAATGGTCGTCCTAAAATTTGTGACGTCACACGATTGTGACGAAACTTCGCCCCCTTCGGAAATTTTCTGCGTACGCCACTGGCCTCTCTATCTAGGTTTTACTCTATTTATTGTGCTGTTATACTTCTTATCTCCCTGCGGTTTTCGTTATACACCTTTACGTTTTTCGGTGACATGCTGTCAACCATTTCCTTAACGTGATGGTTGGTTTTGCGTTTTTTGTCATCACTAGGGCAAGTTTTTGCAACTTTTGCAACTTTTTTTTACAGCTTCCAACAGCTGCTTAAATGCTCAAAATATCTGTGTTTCAATGTTTTGAGCTGTTTCCAGGAATTTTATATTGAACTTTTTGCAAATTTTTCGATTTTTGGGTGCAACTTTTTACTGCAATTTTTATCAAGTATTGCGCAAAATGTAAAAGCGTAAATAAAAAAAAATGCTACAAAACTATTTCAGTTTAGTTCTATTCTCTTTGATTGCATGAAAAAGAGCTATATGGCGGAATAGCTGGTCTCGATGTTATCTATGACGAAACAGTTGGTTTGCAAGCTAGAAATTTTACAACCCCAGCCATGTACAACAGTGCCCGAACTCAATTAGAGGTGGAAGTGCGGAAAATCTTGGCTTTTGGCCAAGTCTGCGC
>Ga0210059_1002934_pt1 | contig 27005 bp, 18 predicted proteins | sample Ectturendosymbi2_FD_188042 | JGI IMG/M metagenome (GOLD analysis project Ga0210059, IMG submission 188042) | Ecteinascidia turbinata endosymbiont from Florida, USA - Sample 2 (SPAdes) (version 2) | ecosystem: Host-associated > Tunicates > Ascidians > Unclassified | place: Key West, Florida... | reverse complement strand
TCTAGTCTGCACTTGAAAAAAAATGTATGGTTGGGGCTTGCGGATTTTTTTGTGAGTGACGTCATAAGTAAAGTAGTTTTTGGGCTATTTTGGCTCATGTTACCTGGCCTAGGGCCCAACCGCTAGGCCAAAGTATTTCGCTGAAGTTTTCATTGGAAACTAGGCTCGAATCTGATTCTTTTGAGCCTTTGACTTTCTAGTGTTTCTGGTTAAAAGTTATGATCTAAAATGAACAAAATAATTAAATAAAATGAAGAAATTAATTAATTTTATCTAATTAACACTTCGAGAGCCAGTGTACGATACATTCGTACCTAGATTTCGGCCTAAAACCAGCAGTTTTCGGTTGCCTTACTAACACCATAGCTCATCTGCCGATTGCGCTAGAGACCTGTTTAAACCCTCAAAAGATTCAGCAAGTCTTTTAGTCTGCACTCGAAAAAAACTTTTTGGTAAGGGGTTGCGGATTTTTTGTGAGTGATGTCGTAAGTGAAGTAGTTTTTGGGTCATTTTGGCTCATGTTGCCTGGCCTAGGGCCCAACCACTAGGACAAAGTATTTCGCTGAAGTTTTCATTGGAAACTAGGCTTGAGTCCGAGTCTTTTGAGGCTTTGATTGACTTTCTAGCATTTCTGTTTCAAAAGTAATGATCTAAAATATACAAATTAATTAATTAGCTAATTAGTAAAATATTTTTATTACTTCAGATCATAACTTTTGAACCTGAAACCCCAGCAGGTCATTCCAAAGTATCAAAAGAGTCGAATTGTAGCCTAGTTTCCATTAAAAACTTCAACAAAACACTACCATCTAACGGTTTGAGCCCAGGGCCAGGTGAAGTGGGCCAAGGTGGCCTAAAAGTCCTCCACTTGTGCTGCATCATACTCTAACACAACGGTGCACAACCTGTGGCCTTTGGTAATGAATTTTGCGGCCGTCCACATGTAATTTAAAATATAAGATTTGGCGGCCATGTTGGCGTATGTTGGAGTAAAACAAGAAAACGCAGGCAAGAAAATCAGTCGACACGATGTGTAACAATCTGGATGGTGATGTCACAAAGAGTTACAGAATAAATGCACAATTTATGTTTGAATGTGTTCTGTGTCGGTTGGCACTTGGGTAGTAACCTATTCTTTAATTAAACGTATCTCATAAATATAACTTGAACTCATTGGCGGCCGTACTTCGTATAAATAAAAGTAATGTGGCTGGGCAATAGCAAAAGGTTGTACACCCCTGCTCTAACACAATGAATCAGCTGTTGTATTGAAGTGAATGCCATTTATATATCTGAAAAGATAAAAAAATGTAACAAAAACGTGTTTGTTTTTATACATGCTTTTTTTATTTGATCATTTGAAATAAAACAAGCAAGCTAATGTATTGCCCAATGGTAACAATTTTTGGAACGCCCTGTATAGATAGCTGATGTTTTCACTCTTAATAACTTTCTAATCAATTAAAACTGGTTAAAGTTGTTTACTGCTACATGCAAACAGACTATGCTATGTTGAATGATCATGAAAGTGAATGGGAAAAAAGGTATTTGATTTTAAAGTATTGGTTTTACATAATGAAATTCTGATGCTGGTTAGGTTATTAAAAACCGAAGTGATTTCTGTACAAACTATGGAAATTTTACATGATTTTTTGTCTGCCAATGTTATATGGCTGTTTTAATTTGTAATTGTCCATGAATATCATTTGATTCCTGGTCTCCAGTTCAGCAGAACCATGATTGTGACAAACAAGTTTCATAACTTCATTCCTTCCTGGGTTATTATTGTAGAGCTGAAATTGATGTCAAGCACTAATGAGAGGTGACTGAGAGTTGAAGTGCTGGTTTGGATATTTGGTTTACTTGTTGCTATGGATTGCGTCACCACTGGTGTTGGTGATTTACATCCTTGTTAAAAGTTACATCCTGGTTCAGGTTGACCTTGTCATAGCTTTCAGGAGTTGTATGTAACTGGTATTAATGTGATCAATTGGCAAATGTCAGCTTGATGTAAGAAATGTAGCGCTGCCAAGTACGCATCCAGTTTAACATTGCAGTGCGTATTATAGAATATACTGGCATAAACAGTACATGATTTTTTTTTTATTTGAACTTGCATGACTGAAAACTTCTGTGGCCTGTTAATATGCTGCTTACCTGATGAAATAAGCTTTCAATCATCTTCTGTATTAGAGCGTAATCCAGTACACTTGCATGCTCTATGGCTAAAAATAACCACCACACACTCAGAACAATCTGCATTTCATTGCAAGTCTGCTTGAGTGATGAAGTTAACTTCTTAGTGTGACTGACAGCTTGTCAAGTATGAAAAATATATATGATGGCCAACCTTCATCCCACATAAAGATTGGCAACTTTTCACGAAACAGCTATTGTAGTTGGTAAACCTTTGTTTTGAAGTAACTTGAAAATGTGTCAGGATGTACAAGTTGTCGCATGTTGGATGTTGTCAAAATCCAGTTTTACTTCAAACCATTTAGTGTCTAAGTGTTGGGTTTTTGTATAATGGCATTTATGTATTTATTGTTTACTATGTATGAGCCAGGCTGACTACAGTTTGTTTTGATGTGCTATTGTTTGTTTTTTGTTACTCAGAAGTGCTGGTCATGTATAAGTAATGAGTATATGACAACATTTGTATGCCTTCCACATCTATAAACCTCCAATATTTTTAGATATTAGGATTTCCCGTAATTTGAGATGGTTTTAGTGTAGATTGTTAAGAAAAATAACCACGATGACTTCAATAAAGGATAAAGTAAGTCTCTGATTTTTTTCTATTTTTATGTGCTTTTGGGATCATTACAAGTAGCTGAATTGTTGAGTGTTTTACAAATAGTTTATGTTGTCTTTTAGTTATAGTTTCTCGTAAAAAATATTTTGTTATTGAAATTGCGTGATTTTAAAAGTGATTACAGGTTAACTAAAGAAGTATACAATTTACAAGCTTGTTCTGTTACCAAGATATATAAAATGAAGGATAGTGTCCTAAAACAATTGGTGTGCATGTGCCTATTAAAATAAAGCCGCATGTTGCTGACCCCTGCTTTATGCAAAGCATTTAATCCATGGTTACCTCAAACATACTTCAAAGAGTGGAAAAAACTTAGAATGAAATAACTGAAGTTGAAATTACCAAATGAAGCTTAGCATGTTATTACCGCGTAATCATTTTTGACTGCATATTTTGACAAGTTGTGATCAAAATCCTTCCATCCTGCAGCAAATCACCAAGGCTTAAGGTCAATTTAATTGTTTTAGAAGGAGAAACAATTGATTTTCCCCACCCTGCAGGCATGCTGTTCAGACAGGATTTTTGTAATGCATGGCTAAATGATGCATATGTACTTCTGTTCTAAATGAGACCATTTGATGATCGCGTTATATATTACTATCACAAACTCTTGATTGTGACAACACTTTTTTGTTCCAATCATATCTTTGCACAGATTGCTGCTGTACGTCGTGTTGTATCAACTTACAGCAACGATGAGATAGTTCTAGTCCTGCAGCATCATGATGAGGATGTTGAAAAAACAATAGCTGACTTTGTTGAAGGTTTGTTAAATTCACTGGTTATGTAGGTACCGTATACATTGGAGTAAATCTTTTAACCAATTTCCGTGTTTGTTGCTTTGCGTTTAATATGACATTAACCTCATATATATTGCTTGTTGGTATTTTCTTTTGTTAGAAATTGTCAACAGCACAATCTTTGTTTTTGTTAGGTCGTGCCACGCATATACTGACTGAATGGAAACATGCTGGGCAGTCAAAGACCAAAGCAAAAAAGCGTAAGAAAAAGCTGCAACAGAAGAAGGCTCGCTTAGCCCAGGCAACCACTGAACATGCTGTTGACCATAAGCAAGTGGATTCAGCAATGCTAATGGTACATTTAAGCTTTGTTTTAGAAATATAAAAGTTGAATGCTAACTACCTTAATTAAAATTTTTATGTACTGTGGTATTTTTTTCTGTCACTGAAATTATTTATTCTGGTTGTCATTTTTACAGGTTCATGCAATTCCTTTGAAAATTGCTGATAGGTCTGTCCTTTCTCTGCAAATAAACCACATATTACATTAATCAAAGTGTCATTTGAATTTGGAGCAATAGCTAAATTTAGCTTTGTACAAGCCCTTCATTAATTTTTCTATTTAGGTTGATTTTGTTTATGCACCAAAATTTTTGTTTTTGTGAGTTTGGTTCTTTGCTGACTATGTTGGTTTATTTCAAAACTACCTAATGTCAGAAGCTGCCCCTTCTGTCTGTAGGACTAAGGAAAAGCAGCAATGACATACATGTGGTGATATTACTAGAACAAAAGTACAAGCTACTAGCAGTCACAGTGAACTTACTATTGAAGAGCATGGACTCTTTTGCGATGCATATTGCATGAGTATCAACACATGTGGCTGCTTTTCTTTGAAATCGCTCAGAATACTTCTTTCATTTAAGCTTCATGTGGTCCAGAGTGCAGTTGCTTTTAATTGGTAAACACATGACTCTTTCAATTAGAGATATAGTTGTTTTACTCCAGGAAGCGGTTTATTAACCTGTTTACATGGCGCATTTCATTGTGGCCTAATTGTCGCTTTTGGTCGATTGTGGCTGTTTATTTGCTGTGTCACGCTTAAGAAAGCCACACTCTTAAACGTGACTCAGAAAATAAAAGCCACAATTTGGCCACAATTAAATGCGCCATGTAAACAGGTTAATTTGAGCTGCAAAAAGTGCCTTATGCTTTACAACCAATAAGGGTTTGCATAGGTTAGATTCTAATGATCTCTAAACATTCACTTTAAGTGTGTCGTTCATGCTTTTTAATTCTTTATGTCCGAGATACTGCTTCATGGAATCTGCTTTTTTTGCTGAAACATTTGGGTCATTTTTTGCTGAGACATTTTGGTCATTTGTCTCACAGTTGTATTAAAACTTACCATAATAGCGTTTTTTAGCCTATGTTTTCAAACATTCTGACCGAAATGACTAAATTTTTTTCAGTCATTTCAAAAGTGTTACGGCCTGTGACCTAAAAAAACAGTTTGGAATATCGATTATCAACCGTTCTGAAAGACTTATTACTACCTTTGTGTTTCTTTAGTGAATTTATTTTACGTTTTCCACCAATGTTTATTAAAGTACACATGCTGCAGTCTATTGGCAAACCTCAAACTCTGTATTTTCATTATTAGAAGGCAGTTTGGTGACTGCCAAGTGTGGAAATAACTTCTGTTGGTTGCAATTTCACTGCGTAGTGTTGGCTTGAAGATTTTATGTGGTAATATTGTGGCTACTGCTGGAGTTCTTTTATTTTTGAACTTACCTTTTGAGTGTGATGAAGCTCGTGTGGAAGCAAGTGAAGTTTGTCTTTTTTGTGTTTTTTTTTCATGGAAACCGGTTTTAGTTAAACACTGGGATGGGCATGCGGCTGTTCATCAAGTGGGTGGCACATTTTTTTGGATGGAGTACCACACGTATCAAATTCGCTTTAGAATTGTCTGCATATCTTCTTTGCTGTGAGGTTTCATACAAGTCCACCGTGGGGTTTCATATGTTATTATTAGCTTGTTAATAGTGTTTATGGCTATTGTGCAGCTCATATTTGTCATTGTGCCTGTTAAATTTGAGCTGCTGTATGGGATTCATGCCCGCTGGCAATCCACAGAACAAATCTTGCGACTATACTTCTTTCAAAATGTTCTGAAAACGCTGCCGCTTCAGTTACGTTTGTGGTGAAAATTATCTCCGATAAGTTTCCTCTGTTTGCTATGCTTACAGAACGGCGGCGCTGAAACAGCGGTCAGTGACAACAACCACGGTGGTATTGCTGTGGACGAAAGTCAGGCTGCTGTGACGTTAAAGCAGATGCTGACTAATAGCCAACCTAAATCGGGCCCGGTTCTTGAGAACGACGCTGGAACTTCTTTAGAAAGACAGTCCACTCCACCAGTGGATAACGTTAATGGCGTGACAACTGCTATCGCGTCGGAAGATACCCCTGCAGTTCCAAAATCCTCCAAACCTCACCACCACCACAATCATCATTACCTGCATCATGGTCGGAGGTCGCGCACTTCGTCGGAAAGTAGCACGAAATCAACTAGTAAGAAAAAACACATACATCAACCAAGTACCCTTGTGACCTCAGGTAAGCGCTGGTTTGATCAAGCTAAAATCATCAATTACTGAGTTGCTGTATGTACGATTCAACCGTATACGTTCAGCTGTTTACGTTCACCGTAAAATCTAACAAAAGCTTCGTTTGCTTGTTTACCTTAAATAGCCTGCGAGTCTTACCCCTGGACGCAATATCGAAGCCGCAATACTTTTTTTAAGTGTCGTAGAAAAAATGAGGCTGAACTACAGAAAAACAGAAAAGAGCTTACGGATTAAGATTTGTCCGGGCGCCATGTTTTTGTTCGGCGGTCGTGATGCCATGCTGCATATTTCCGCGTGTCGTTTCTCTTGGCTCGCTAAACGTACCCTGCTCAGGACTGAGTCGCTACTTTCATTGTTTTGTTTTGTCGTCGTTGCACCACCGTTTCAAATTCCCTGCTGCAGATTTGTTTGGTGCGATCAAGAAGCTCGAATCGGATCCACTGCGCGGCCGTCTGCTAATTTTGTTGGCTTTGTTTTGCGTTGTCTGGCTTTTTGAAGTCTGAAAACGCGTTCTCCTTATGTTTACAGGAAACCACGCCAACGCAAGTGGCCAACTGAATCAACAGGTGCAGTTTAGGCTGTGCTACTTTTACTTGAGCGTTCGTGTTAGTTACACGAAAGCAGAAACGCTCATTTCTACAAAAGCACGACTTAAATGCGAAGTAGTTTAAATAAATTTTTGTGACTAAAGATAAATAGCACATGGTTTTTGTGTCCATGACTTATTTGAAATAGTTTTACTATATTTCGAAAGGTTTGCAGCTGCTGCGCGTTTTGCATGACATTGTTTATTGCTTGCGTTAACGTTTTTCTTTTCCTTGTACGTCAACTATTCACATTTACTTACAGGCCGCCACGAATTCCGCTACCGTCTCTCTTGCAAACAGGAAAAGTATGTGGTGTCTGCCTATTATAAGGGTTCAAGTTGTTTCCGATTGCTCTGAGCGCGTTGTCGTGAAGAAAGATCCAGCGTTCGCGTTCTTCGGGGATGTTTGAAAGCAGACAGGAACAAACATGCATCGCACGAAACTTCGAAGCTTTCGAATTAGTTAATGTCTGGGCAGGGTCATAGTTACCACGTTCGATCTGATTATACTGGCAGTTACCCAGATGCGTTTTTGTTAAGAACCGTTTTTTCACAAATGCGCTTTCGTAAAGACAGAACTTCGTGAAGTTGTCATAGTTCAGGTTCTCACCGTTTTGTTTCGTACTGCGAAAGTGATATTCTTTGCAAATAAGCTATACTCTCAACAGGATGGCTGTATGTTCAAAGGTCCCCTTAATGTCCCGTTGCGCAATCAAGTAAATAAATAATAAACCCAATGTACAAGTAGGGCAGCGTTTTGAACGTCAGGCTATGGATTTCACCTCAGCTGCGTTTACTTCCATATTTTGAGTAATTCTCCATCGTTCGTTATGATTTCGTCGGGTTCTTATTGCTTAATTTCAAGCAGAGTGCTTTTAACGTCAATCGAATCGACAGCAAATCCAAGTTTTGTCTCCCAGTGCAGTATTCCCGGATTCCTAAACAATTTTAATCCAGATCATGTTGACTTTTACCATGGTTTGCTGCTGTCAGTGCTAGGGATAGTTGGTTAAAGTTACAAAATCGGTTTGAAAATACGTTGTACATGTTCTTGGCCGCCTTGCTTTGTACAGTTAGGTGAGTTACTGAAAATAATTAATTCCGCTCCTGGAGGACTATGGCGGTGATTCGCACGTTTCACACTCACACTACGGCGTCAGTTTCATTAACTTCAAATGTTGTCTCTCCGGACAATTTGCTGTATTCGGTGGATGCCGGTGTCAAGCGAAATTTCTGACTCCGTGCCATGTGCGCACGCACAGAGTAACATTCTACATATCAAATACGCTGAGAAAACAGCTGACTAGGGCTTAGGGTTTGGAGTTAAAGGTAAGTGTGTCGGGTTAGCGTTGGAAAAAGAAAAACAATTGAGGTCCAAGAGTAAGTCCAATATTTTTGAGTCGTTGTTATTATTCCCGTACGATAGCTTGTTGTGGGTATCTCACATCTAACTAAAAAGTTTTAAATTACACAACACACATCAAAAAAGTAATCGCCATACTTTATTCCTTTACTCAAAGAAGCAAAATAACTGACAAACAGTAATTGGTCAGAAATTTCGCTTGACACCGGGGCCCAACTCAGTTTCGGTAAAACTGGTTGTGCGTGTTGTTTAGATTCAACCTGTTTATGTAGCACTTGTCGACCAGCCTTGCTTTCCAGCAACGAATGGCTGTGCTCACTTGAAGCTTGTTTCCCGAACCTAGCCGATGGTTGTCGTTGATAGCAAAGTTGGAAAGTGCCAGTTGGCGACTGGTGTCGGCAATCGTTCCCTTGCTTGGCTACAGTTTGGGAAGTAAATTAAACCGTACTTCTAGTAGTTCGCTGAATCTTTATGTTGCTTCAAAACGCGGTTCCGTGTCCTTGACGAAATCTACCGCGTTTCACCAAAAAGGTCACAAGGTCATCGAAATGTTTCTTGAGCGGAAGTACTATTCCTCGGCGCATGAGCGAGCGGCGCACACCTGATCGCCGTCACAATGAAGCGACGTGTATCGCACAAAAGCAACAGGAACCGCGTGCATTCAGTACTGAGCGAAATTGCTCCTGACCCAGTCAACCGGCTCGATTCTCGCAAGTTATATAACACAGGCCAGGATTTCGTAACCGTTGGTACGAGGGCATGCGCCGCATAGGAAGGTTTCATCTGCTACCACATCGATTCCTTCGCTTGCGCGTTGGAGCAATGCGTTGTCCTGAACATGTGATGTTTGGTTGATTGGATAACCCTGTTTCTAATAAGATGGCTCTCTGCTCTTACCGTTCAAGAGAGATGTGACAGGGTGCTGTCTTTTTCAGGTATTGAAAAAGCTGTTCGCGATTTGCAACGATGCGCTGTGTCGTTTGGTCGCTACAAGACTTTGCTGAATGATGAAATAAACGATAGTTACAAGAGGATTAAGCAAGTAAGTTTAAGCACGCTGGGAATCATTTTTTACTGTTTTGTTGAAGAAAGCTTCGTGTGTTCAATATAAGCAGGTGCGCGTCAAAGCGTAGTGGCGAAGGAGGCACATTATACCGGCGCGTCCCAACCAGTGCGTCACTAAGTTCTTTCAGTAGGCCGCAAAGCATTTCAAAATGTTACAATTTTCCGGTAGTTAACTATAAGGTTTCGTGAAAATTTGCCCATTTTCTATCGATTTGATCTTATCGTATATAATAAGCAAGGTCGTGTTTCCCATTGTCAGTGAATAGCATGTGCAGATAATATTGTTTTTCTCACACCTCAATTTTTTCCTTTCTCATATCTCAAATGTTTGTTGTTGTTTCGCGTAATATCCCCAAAAATATTGTCAGTACATGCTTTTTCGTATTTGAAACAGTTTTCGTGCGACATCAATCCGGCAAACTGTAGTTCATGGGTGTCAAACATACGGCCCGCGGGCCAAACCCGGCCCGTTGCGAGGTTGAATCCGGCCCGCGGGATAATTTTGTAAAGTTAAAACTTCTTTGTTTGCTTGAGAAGTTTATCCAGTCATACTTCAATAACTGGTGGCTAGATTTCAAGTACTTGGAACCTTAACGCAATTGCATATATTTTATTGTTTTCCACTGTTTTCTCACGTGAAATTTTCCCGTTTTCTGCATCTTTCCTTTTGCATGTTCACACCGGTTTGAACTTTCAAACAGGTATGTATGAACATGCAGAAGTACAACTACTGTTGATAAAGTTTAACACTAGAACTCCGGGAGAAAATATACCTTGAGCTCCAGTGAATTCGATTTCGAAACCTTCGAAGTTCTAGGTACAACTCTAACTAAAATTTGCTATGTAAAGCTTCTATTCGAATTATTGACCGAAAATAAACTGCACAGAAATCTGTTCGACAGGGTAAAATTTGAGAATCGGTAAAAAGCAGTGAATGCAGAAAATGCGCATTGAATTACGAAAAATGACGAACTCGACATCGCCGGATTTCTAGTGTCAAAAAATACACAGAAATGTTAACTGAAACCACTTGCTCAAGCAACTTCCTGTTTCAAATATGTCAACCTGGAGTGAAAACGGGGACATCTTTGTAGTTTTTCGTGAACATAAGAGACAAGGAAACTGTATTGTGGCGTAATAAGGACATATTGTTAGTTGTAGAACTATTCCCTGCTCGGACTTAGGCTTCTACTTTTCCTTCAATTGATCAGTTTAGCCTTTATTCTCTATTCCGTGGCAGCCTCGTTTCCCAAAATGTCTTTATAGAAACAGAGAAAAGTTGACAAAGAATGCAGAGTTTCCACCACAGTTGGCCCGTTTCTTATTTTTTTACGGAGGTGAATGTGATACCTGCATGTTTGGTGTGTTCACAGCAGGTTTCAGTGGTGAACAAATATAGCATTCGACGCCGCTGTGAGACTCATCATGCCGATAGATACCTTGGCTTGCAAGGGCAACCGAGGAGAGAGAAGGTAAAGGAATTGATAGCAGGCTTGAAAAAACAGAAGTCTGTTTTACCAGTAGCCGAGATATAAGTGCAGCAGCTCTGATGGCTAGCTACCTTATTGCTAATGACATAGCGTTAGCATCAAAGCCATGTTGTGAGGGTGAGTTCGTGAAGACGTGCATCCTAAAGGCTGCAGAAATCATGTGTTCTGAGAAGCTGAAGTTTTTTGCTAATATTAGCCTGACGAGAAACATTGTGGCAGGGAGGATTTCGGACATTTCCTCGAATTAAGACAGCCAACTGAAGAAAAAAGTCAAGTCGTTTGTTATGTTTTCGGTTGCGCTCGATGAAAGCACGGACATTGCGGACATTGCACAACTAGCCATATTTGTTCGTGGCGTTGATGAGACTTTGTCTGTCACTGAGGAGTCCCTGGGGTTGGTGCCTATGATGGATACCACAACAGCCAATGATATTTTCAACGCTCTCCTTGGACTACTGAACAGGGTCGGAGTAAACTGGTCCCGTGCTGTCGGTATTGCTACAAATAGCGCGCCACCAATGATTGGGAAAAAAGCAGGTGTTGCGACAAAATTTAGAGAAAGTACAGGTTGTAAGTGGAGGACGTGAATTGTGGGCATTTCACTGTATTTCGCACCAGGAGGCATTGTGTTGCAAGTCGTTGAAAATGGATCACGTCATGCAAGCGGTTGTCCGGACAGTTAATTTCGTCCGAACCAGAGGTCTTAATCACCGTCAGTTGACAGTCTTCTCAGTGGTAAGGCGTTTTTTGATTTACGTGGGGAAATTGAAAACTTTATGTGCTAATAATCATTTTCAGATAAGCTTGGAACTTTTTGCATTAAAATTACGAAAACAGCCGGAAGTTGTCAGTACTTATAACAAGGGTGTTATACAGCGATTACATTGGTCCGGCCCGCTTGAGGTTAAATTTGCCTGAAGTGGCCCCTGAACTGAAACGAGTTTGACACCCCTGCTGTAGTTGGTCCACTTTTCTAAAAAATAGCACTTTTTAATCTAACCAAAGTCTGTGCTCTTGAAGCTCACTCGTTCCTCGGTTGCGTATGTGTAGTAGAAGTCACGAACATGTCAAAGCCGCCCGATCCGTCTGAGCAATTTATCAACTCTCTCCCTCTGTGCTAATGCAGGTTTTCGAAGAAATCTCGTCGGTTATCATGGACCGGGAAGTGACGCTGATCAGAAAATTGGATGAAATGAAAGAGGAAGCATGTAAGGCTCAGCTTGTCTGGCGCTTCTGAAAAAGTCCTGCATTGATTTGCAGAATGATGCCTAAAACTGTAGCCATGCTTATCAGGAACGGCACAAAAGATAATGCCTTGGCTGCGCGGGCAATCAGTTTTATTTTGATTTGTAATAGGCGTTTGTTGAAAAGTAAATGGCGCGAACACAAGTTTCGATATTACCTGCAACGCCGCTCGTGTTGTGACTGTTGTTCTATTCTTCTGTCTTTGTATCGCGACTTGGACTTCAGAAGTTACCAAGGACCAGTAGCGTAACTAGAGGTTTGAGGCAGGGGAGAAACTTAGTAGAAATGGGCTCACTGACCACTGTAGAGGACCCACTAACCTACACTCGGAAAAAAAAAACTTTTAGAAATAATGGTGAATCCGGATGTGGATGGTTATACCAAAACCCTAAATCTCCGGGTAATACTGCAAAAACACAACAATCTACTGAAAACCAAAAGAATACTGAACAGAAATATAAGCTAAGTGAGGTCCTGGTTTTTACATTTAGATTGCCAGGGTACGCGATCCACCCCTCTGCCCCTCGTCAGTAACCCAATGCCAAGGACGTGTACGTACATCATTTGCCCGAACTTGTGGGTCCGCTGCGATGTGGTGCGGGGTAACTGCGAGTTGAGGGTGGCGCATTATCGCAGGAAGCTTTGGGGGTAGATTTAAAGCAAATTACGGGAACTAGGCGTACACGCGGCTTGCCAGTCCATTAAACAATGGGTCGCTGGAAACGTCGTTCAAGCATTAATCATGAAAAAACCGTGCTCTTCGGTATAATAGAATGTTAGCTCGCTGGAGTATCTGAAAACCAAAGCCGGCCTCCATTTTCGCTGTGTGTTGAACGTAACGCAACTTGCTGCAGTCGAGTTCATTGCCAAGCGGGAAGCTCAAGCGCACGAACTTAAACGGCAAACCGACCGCGCCGATTCGATGAGCCACCAGCAACTGAACGAACTGCGCAACGACATCAAGCACTTCGTGGCTGATCGCAAGTACGACGAAGAGCTGAGCCGTACAACCAGATTCATTTACGATCGTGAACTCGTCGCCAAGATCCTTCCGTCCTTCGGAGACAGTAAGCACACCTCTGCGTTCGCGACATATGCAGCTGGTTTGGGTTCTGCTGTTCATAATGCACGGGCTGCACTTGGTATGCTGCACAGATGGTGAAAAATGTGATGGATTCTCAACATTGTGCTTTCTTTCGGAAAGTGTGTGCTTGTACGAAAGCCCCAATAACTCGCCTTAGTTTAGCAAACTCAATCTTCGTATACATTGATCAGCTCTCTTGCCATCGTGCTTTCATTATAATTTCCACTGACATTTGGCTATTCCTTTGCATGCTGGCTTTCCGCATTGTTCCTGCTTATTAGCTGTGTCATATGTAACAATGACTCAACCAGCTATCAAACAATAAATTAGCTGTGAAACTATGAAACAATAAATAAAATCAACCAATCAGTCAATCGCAGCGCTAACACTCCGTTAACCGTGATACGTGGCAAGAATGGCGAGAATGTGTTTTCGGCCGAGGTGATTCCCCGCGTGTTGACGCGTGAAATGTCACGCTTGTTCCGGGCACTTGCGTAAGCGTGACGCAGCGGCGTGGCGGCAGCAGCTGTTTGTCTTGCCACAGTCACCGGCGTCAAGAACTCGCACGCGGCGAATCGGCGAGCAAGAACCGAATCCACCGCTTCCGACGCTCCATCGGAATCGTCGTCTGTCGCTTCGCACCCTGTGTCGAAGCCACCCTCCCAACTGCCGATTGCGCATCCGCACCAGCCGGCTTCTGCTCCATCTGGCGACAAAGCGAATACAGGCGCTGGGCCACAACAGGATGGGGCAGGAAAACAACACGAACGAGGTCAGGCGGTGGAGATGACCTCCGGCTTATTTTTTCTCTTTTTTTCTAATGGCGGCAAATCTGTGGAAGTTTTGATATCTTGAACTTTAGCAATATAAGAACTTGTGACAGTGGCTTGTTATGCCTGGACTTGCAACTGATGTTGCTTTGATTGCCTTCAGGATCCCCAAATAGATATTGCAATGGTTCACTGGTTGCTACCGTTAATCGCGTGGCTGTTGATGCACAACAGCTACTTAATACGTGTGCTTATCGTTCGACTGCATCCGGAGATAGATAGTTCATGCGTTTCGTTCACGGCGAGCGTCTCTTCGCTCAGCTATGCGAAGTCGCACTGATGTCAACGATTGGAATTAATTAACGAGTCGCGAAGATTTCATTGTCTCTCGAATCAAATGAAGTTTTCAGAGTTGGAGAAGCGAGAGAGCCCGACTAGAGCTGTGCATTGTGCACTTTCAACAAAAGGAAGTTCAAATAACGAAAGACTCTGAGCGGACAAAAGAGTTGGTTTAATTTAAAATGGTCCGCCATAGTTGCGTTCTTCTTATGAGTTGGTTCTCTGTTTGTTGGTGGCACTGTAAGAACGCAACAGGTGTTGCTGTGGCAGCGTAACTCTTAATGTGTTCTTTCAGGGCTGTGGGACTTGGCGCTATACAACGGACACAGTGTTGTGCCCTGCACAATACCGGCTGATGTCCTGCAAAAAGAAAGATTCCGAAATCTCCTTGAAACAGTTGTGCGAAATAACAACTTTAATTAAAACTCAGTCTTGGCGACGACTTTTGCGATATTGCTTTTAAAGTATTCTGAAATTGATTTACTTGCATTAATTCTGAAAAACGAGTTTTTCGCAAGAGTTCTTGCTACGCAGAACAAACAGTCGCGCAATCTGAAAAGGTGAACGTGGCACAAATAGTGATTGTTGACTAAGTTGTTTTCAGGCCTGAGGCTTGTTTGCACAGTTTACTGCTTGCGAGGTGTTGCCTGTCCGCAGGTAAATCGTAATAATTAGGAAAATTAACTAATCCTATACACTCGGTGCATGGTTGGTTGCTTTTGAAAGCTGTTCTCGCAGCAACAGCACATTGTCCTCAACCGTGTGAAGCTTCTGGGTATAAAGCGTCTTTCTTTACAGCCTCAAACGACTCCGGTGCCCCTGTTTCAAACGGCCATGTCGAAGATTGGGCGGCCGAGTCTTCGGATTTACCAATACCAGTAAGTATATTGCCTTCTCCGAATGGAAGCATGCGACTGAATTACAGACTGTTTTGTTTCGGTTACTGCACAACGGACCGGGAAAGCTTATCCTTTGTGTGATGTAAATTTGCTTTGTGTTATGACGACATGTGCAGCCCGCGTCTCCTTCATATTCTACCGTTTGTTGTGTTTTCGCATAGGATGTTGACTTCCTTTTGTCTTCGTAGGAGAGTCCAGCCTCTTGGGCGAATGACACGCCCATCATGACGCCGGACAGCGGCAAGTGGTCTAACGAACAGAAGAACGCTGATTCCCAACCCCAGAGGTACAGCTGCGCTTGGGCTCTTTGAAACAGTTTTGTCTTTGACAGCGACAAATTAAATTAAGATAATGAGAAAACGCTAGTGCTTCACATGAAATTTGTCGTAATTTTTTTTGTTGTTGACGCTAATCGTTATAATATCTCATGTTTTTGATTGTTGTTTATCAAAATCAGCAAAATTATGAGACTGTTTGCTGTTGTTTTAGGCAGCCGCGAAGAAATCGTCAAAACGAAGGCTCCGTTCCCCAAAAGGTGAGTGTGTCGCACTGTCAGGGTATTTCATTTCCAGCAATTTAGGCCCTGTCACTTGTAGCTGATAAGTTTAAAAAAATAGTGGAAGTGCTTTTGTCGTAACGGTCCACACAACCGTTCGTCACGCTGCTGGACTGTCGCTGCTATGAATATGTTTGTGGTGTCATTGGCGAACGCACGCCACTGCTTGTTTGGGAAAGGTTTTTCTTAAAACTCGAAGTCGATTTCAGTTTTTGCGTAAACTTTGAGCACGTGCGGGCTGAGTTAAATCGTGAAAAAAGCAAGAGCAACAACTCAACCTTTTTCTTTCGTCTGTCAACGGCGAGGAAAGAAAAAGGTTGTTGTTTGAAACGCCAGGAAACTAACTTCATTAAATACAGCCAGCTCATCCAGTGACAGTGTAAAGACGGCATTTTGAGATTACGAAACCCAATTGGAGTTTCTCTGTGTTACATCACCAGTAGCAAGCAAGATTGACAACATGCAGAGTGGAACGCTTTGTCAAGAGCTGCTTTTGACGGTTACGTTGCAGTTCAAGTGAGAAGCGATAGATTTTTCACGATGCATCGCTTAATTTTGGCTGATCCCCACCTCCGGCGTTCCCATCTCAGAAAACATCTATCGCACGATAGATCTGATTTTTGTTTTCGTTTTACCCATTAATGCCCAGCGTATGATTTATTCATACGCAAGAGTGACCTTCTTAAAATTCACGTAAAAGGAAAACTAAAAACGCTTCATCATCATTTGCGGTTGGTATGTTACTACCTAGAGGCAGTTTATGATCCATTAGAAACTGAAGTTTTTGAGTGAAAACAAGTTTGTAGAATTTTAACAATAAAGTAGGTAGGTTTTAAAAAATGAAAATTCAAGGGGGAGATACTGACTAGTCAGATTTCTTACCAATAACATGTCTTTATCATATGAATTAGCCTGTGGTTACGTTTGCTTGCATATAGTAAGCATCTCCCTAATACCCAAGGTTTTCTTCTAGCTTTTCATATTTTCAATTGAGAAACACTTATTGCACAGTGCATGAAATTGTCATACGTTGGGCACTAACGAGTGCCTCGTGAGACATTTAGAGTTTTTAGACTATAGGCAGGGGCGTAACGAGGGGGGCAAGGGGGTCACAATTCCCCGGGCGCCAATTCACTGTGGGAGCGCTGAATCACTGCAGGGGCGCCGAAAAGTCTCAACAATGTCACAAGTACTTTCTTCAATACAGTAAATTTGCCTTCAAAAGAACTCAGATTTGACCATAGGGGCGCCAAACTTCGACCAGGGGGGGCGAATTTGTTTTTTGCCCCGGGCGCCATCTCACCTCGTTACGCCCCTGACTATAGGGTTTCCAAAAATTGCTTTTTCCAAAAAAATTTTAAGAGTGGTAATAAAATGGTGTTGACTTAGAGATGTAATGAGTGAGAAGCATTGGGTCTGGTCAAGAATAGTCTGCACGGTATTTTAACCTTGCCTTGCAAGATCAGTAGTGTTGGTAGAGCTATGGACACGTTTATATTATCCAAGTGTACTCTCCCTTATCATTGACCCTACTTTTGACAATGTTGTGCAAGGTAAAATTGCTGGATGGATTATCTAGACCTGTGGTTTTCAACCTTTTCGCTGAAGGGGGCCAAATTCAGACTTACGACTTTGTTAAGAGGGCCGCACAAAAGAAATTTGAACACAAGTCACCTGGCACGTTTTGATTCATAGTAGAACGAAGTCTGTTACGCAAAATATTAGAGGTTTTATCTAAAGACTGCTGAGGGCCGCACAAAGGGTGCTTGGGGACCGTATGCGGTTCTTAAATCAGTGGTTGAGAACCACTGATCTAGACAGACCGAGCCTCAATCGATTCGAAGTTTTATATAATCATTTTTTGCTATACTAGGGTCTCCATACTACGGGCTGCGGCCCAAATCTGTCCCGCAAAACGATTTCGTCTGACCCGCGAAGGCATTTTGTCAATAATGAAAAAATAATATATTTACAAAAAGCTTGTTTTTTGGTAGAAGTAGTAACATATCCCGAAACAATCACAAAACGTAAGATGTCCAGCCCTCGAACGGCCTTCGAACAAAAAAGTTCGGAGACCCCTGTGGACAGCTTATGTGTGCTATAGCTAGGCTGTAAATCAGTGGACTGGAACAGGGGTTCCCAACCTGGGGTACATGTGCATGTATCCCCAGGGGTACATTTAAGGTTAGCAATAGAAAAGAAAAATTTATTTAAATACAGTTTATTTCCAAATAGTTATACACACATCAGTGAATAATATTTTCAAAAATCCTTATATGCTTATTGTTAAATATATCTATGAATAATCATGATAAAATATTTTGTCATAAGATATTTTAGAGGTACATGTTTATCTGTCGAAATGCTGAAGGGGTACATGCTCATCTATCGGAATGCTGAAGGGTACATGGTAAGTGAAAGGTTGGGAACCCCTGGACTAGAAGGTAGTATCCTATAGCAGCAAAAATGCGTGATGTGAAAACTCTATGGTACTAGCAAATTGCTAATAGACTAACCCGCTATCTGCTGGTTACTGATTCACTAAACCTAGTCTGAAGGAGGTGCTTGTTGCTCAGTTGAAGAGGCAAAAATCAGTTTGGTGAGGTTGAATAACAAGAACCAAGACACATTGATAACTAATCTCACAAACATGGAGTCGTTTGAAGACAATTGAGAAAAACAGCTGGAGCTGGTGTCACTCCACCAAACCGCATCAAACTTTACCGTGAAAAGATGGAAGGAGTTGATCTTTTTGATAAGTTGACAGGACTGTACCGTATTTGGATCCAATCAAGGAAGTGGTTTTGGTTATTGTTTAGATTCTCCCTAAAAGGCAACACCGCAAATCTGTGGTTATTGTACAGACGTGTTGACTGAAGGATTTCATTGTTGGTTTTCACAAGACAGACAGTGATTCTTTGCTAGAGGACCTATTGTTGGAGCAAGCACAGGTGTTCTTCCCCAAACAAAAACAGAAGGTCTTTACGTTGTAAGATTAAATGGAAAACATCGTATAGTGGACAAAAAATGCACAGAAACTCAAAGATTGTTTGCAGCATGTGCCAAATGCACCAGATTCGTTTTCATAAAATTCAATGTGGGACTTCACCCAGGCAGTTATGGCCTAGAGCAGCTATGTCCAACCCAAACGGCTTACTGGGCCAAAAATCGTGTCGCTAGCTTAACCAGGGCCGCACATTTGATGACATATTAATGAAGGCCGCACGTTGAATGACTTAGATCTGAGCAAACCAAATTTAGCTGAAGCTAATACACTGAAAGCGTTCGGATCCTAATTGCAATGTTAACACGTGATAAAGTGGCACTGAGGAGACCACCTGCATCAAAAGTGTCAAAGTCAAGGTTAACAAAATAAGGAAAGGTTGTCAGTTTGTAGGATACTGTTACTACAGCGAAAACCTAAACTGAGTCGCACAAAACCTTCGCCTGGGCCGCATGCGGCCCGAGGGCCGCGGGTTGGACATAGCTGGCCTAGAGGATTAATTAATTAGTTATTGATTTTTTGGCCATAACTTGCCAACCACTAAAGCTAGATAGCCAATTATGGGATTTAAAGATGCGGATATTCGCTTAGTTTATTTTAGAAGAAAAAAACGGTTAAATCGCCGCTTGATTTTTTCTCAGGAACCAATTGCGTCATCCAAAAATCTCCAAACCTCCCCCGGCGTGACATCACACCGAAAAAAGTTTAAACACAAAAGTGCCCGATTTTTTTAATCGATCCTAGGAAACTTTCTGCTTCTTTAGATGGTTTGAACTAGGGTTGGACTGTCCGGATATCGGTTGACCGGTTAACCAAGGCATTTGCAGCTATCCGATATCCGGATAACATTTTGTCAGTTAACCGGATAATTAAGGAGTAACATTATTATTGCTTTTTATGTTTGTATGACGTTAAGCAACTTGGAATTGCCTTGTTCTCAGCTACGGGCGGCCTATCATCCCATGGTTATCTTACAGTGATACGCTGGCCTTAAAACCTTTATTTACTGTTCATGTATTCTCTAGATACGTCGGGGAAAATTCGTTCTATTACGTTACAAAGTAACTGATATGGGACAGCGAAATTTTAAACCTCCCGGCATTAACTAGGAGATTCAGTCGAAACGCTTCGAGTCGAGTGTATGGCCTTTCCTTTTTAGTGTCTAAATAAGAAAACAACATTGCAATGAAATTCAAACGTTTCAAAAGCGAAAACCCTGTGTGGGGCTACTTCCAACGTTCAACAAATAGCGAAAGGGCAAAGTGTAATAATATTTCCTGCAAGGGAGGGTCAACAGGAGCTATGAGAAACCACTTGCATTTGAAACACTAGATTCAGGATGAGGCAAAGACAAAAGCGCATGTTCTTTGGCAGTCAGTTCCACAGGTAAAAGCAGGATTAACAACTTTTTTAGACCTGTCAAAGACTCGGAGAATTGTTGCAGAGCTGGCAGCTGTTGACAGAATTTCTTTTAACACAACTGCTACCAGCAGGCAAATGAGGCATGCGTTTCTAGCTAGAGGATACAAGTTACCAGACACAAAGCAAAATGTTGTCATGACATTCTTCTATCAACTGAAAAGCAATATAAAAGAAAAGTTCAAAATGAAAAAAACGGGCTGGGAAATGCTGCTCTATTACGCTTGACGAGCATACAAGCACACGAAACAGGAGATACATAAATCTAAACCTTCATTGCCATGAAGAGCACATTAAGGAAAAATAATCATTACAAATCTGTGTTGTTTCGTTGTACTGTACAAAGTTAGCTAAAGTACAAAAGTAACAGGTCTTTGTATTTTGACTGCTAAATGGAGTATATGACTCCGAGTCAATATTTTAATCATCATTAAAACTTCAGCATCGTGTTATTTCTTCTTTTGAATATCCGGTTAACCGGGCTTTAGAAAATGAATATCACGAAAAACAAACTCAAACCAGTTTCAGGAGATCATCTCGAATAACATATTACGGCAGAAGCGAAAAATTCAAAATTTTTAATTTTCAGGCATTAATGGGTTAAGCGCGCAACTTCATTCCTTTCGATGGGACGGTTTCAACTGAAAGAACCACTTTATCGATTTTATTGTTGACTGCTCTAACTGGTTGGAGAGGCATGGGCACGTGCGTTGGTGGGAACTTACGCTAATCGGCCTGAGGTGCAGTGGTGTTCTAAGCAGTTTGGATGCCCCTGTGCAGAATATTTTAGTGGGGGACTGCGCTCGCATAAATGAAAGATCGAAATAAAGGTCATCCGTTTTAAAATGATTAGGTTTGTATTTACAGCAACACTGAGATCTGATACAGAATTTGCACCAACTCATACACCTTCTTTGGTAAAACATTATTCTTTCTTTGTATGTACCAGGGGCGACTCCAGGTCTAAAGCGACACTCGCGCTCATCACAGGTCTCGCATACAATCCATGCAAACTTATCTGCGAGTCGCGATTATGCTGGCTGAATGCAACCTTTCGAGGCTTGCGTCACTGAAATTTTCATTTGCTTGGACTCTGGCTGGCACTATGATTGCTTTGTGACGTTGGTTACGTAACAGTGAATGAGAAGTTCTCATTAGAACTCGTCCATTGTTGCGTAATGTGCGTCATAGAGTAATGAAAACGCCAGTTAAGTCCTCTGCGTACTAGGCTCATTCATATTAGCCCGAGTTATGGTAATTTATTGTTCGTTTGAAATTACTCTCGAATGGGAACTGTTCATAAAGTTATGCAAATACAAGAAAAGGTTCCCTTTAAACATGTAAACATTCAGCTTTGACTCCAAAATAAATTGGGAGCAACTTACGTGACATTGCAGTAGCAGCTATTGAAGTGTATAGCAGACCATGCTCGTATACCCATACATATTGGTGTTTACGTTACTGTAACTCACTCCAACAAAACCAATTTCTCACACAACTGCTTAAACAATGGAGCTGCTCTGGGGCCAACTAAAACTTGTCAGAAGTTATTGTTCTTAGACTTTCACCGTCCAAAAATACAGATAAACATGCCTTTTTTCTAAAGTATATTATTTGAAAAAGAACTAAGCAAGCAATTTTTGATGTGGAGATTGGAATAAATGAAATATGCAGAATGGACTCACGAATTTCAATCAGTGTTGGCTTGGCCTTAATAGCTTACAACCACTTCACAACAGTTACAGCAGTAAAAAACTTAAACCACGTATATCACAAAACTCAAATTTTTGGTATGTGCTGAATCGATAGGTTTATGCTAATGACTTTCTTTACATTATATTTGCTTAAATATATGTAAACTGTGTAACTTGTAGATCGATAAGTAAGAATTAGGCTAGTAGCCAAATCTATCAACTGTTTCAAAAATGATTCAAGAAAGTAAGGGCTCAATTAAAATAAAATTTAAAATTTTGAATGGGGTCCCGCATATTTTTATTGAAGAATATTGGGTCCCTTTTGTCCATGAAGAAAGAACTAAGGCCTGCTAATCCTTTGGTTAAGGGTCCTTAACTCCTTAACAAGTTATCATCTTGGTTGGGGGCTTCTTACGTCTTAAATAGGGTCCCTTTTCCTTTGATCATAAGCTATTTAGGCCCTGTTTTATCATTTTAGTGTGGCTTCTTATGTTAAGGTTTAAAATCAAAAAACGTTCAAACGTATCAATATTCACATTCTCATATAGCAAACGAAACTAAATTTTCTACTAAATGATGTGTAATTATTATGTTATAAACACAATCATAAACAAAAGCTCACAAAATTTTTAAAGCGCGTAAACTAAAAATGGGGGCCCCTCAAAGCGTGTAAATTCAAATTGAGGGCGCCCATTTTACACATTCTCCACACTCACTAAGACCACTACTGGTGGGGTATTTAGTATCTCTGATAAGCACACTTTTATTCTTTCAGGACAAAGACAAGGAGCTGATGCCCCCGCCAGCCACGCTCCCCCCACCAAGAACACCTCTGAGCAATAAGCAGCAGAGCGAAACCAAAGATGAACCAATACGTGACTCCCAAGCTCACCGCGGGGATCGGGGTGCTAGGAGAAACTTTGGAGGTCGCAACCGCGGAGGTTATTACAGAGGAGGTGGAGACGGTTACAGGAATCAGTCACGAGACCACTGGCAACCTCGCGGTGGCTACAGAGGTTACCGAGGTGGCGGCCGCGGTTCCTACAGAGGCCAAAGAGGTAGTGGACCCGGGCGGCAAACTGGCTCGCCTGCCTATTCCAAACAGCCGGTGCCCGAAGAGTGGCAGCAAAAGTCTGCGGATCCGCAAAGCAAGCCTCCCGATCGACCCCCGTCACAACAGAAAGATAAGGAATACTCGAAGCCTGCCGGTGGGCGTCATTACGGCCAAAAGACGGCCGGCGACGCGCCCAGCAGGTCGCCGAAACAAGCAGAAGTTTCGAAAACGCCAAGCGCAGCCGCCAACGCAAAAGGTGACACCCCGCCCGTTTCTTAAGCGACCGTTCTGCCGTATGTCTGGAGCGGTCTGGGAAGCCAGGCTTCCGGGCAATCTGTTCTGAAGCTGCGCGATTGAAGGTCTGGCCCTGTGTGAATTGATAGTTGATGTTGCGCGCAGCGTTTTTGCAGAGATTGCAACGGCCTGACTTAGGTGAGACTCCAACACATATTGCATGTTGTTCTTTCGATAAAGAAATGAATCATTATACTGTGGTTCTCTCTCCGCGCAACTCCGTTGCGACCACGATTCCTGGTATAGCTCGAAACCAGAACCTGTACTTCGCGGATGAGTTGTCGACATAGCGCTCGATATTGATCGCCAGCTTCAGTGTAATTCAAGAGCCATCACGTCCCACAATCGCCCTGACGAGCGCAACTGGCTTGTTGCGAACCGTCGCTTCGCTTCGAACACTGTATTTGCAGAGACTTCGCACTTTGACCCGGACCTCTCAGCCTCGCCACGTATTTTCGCTCGGCCAGAAACAACCGGGTGCCGATCATAGGTTCGAGATGACGTCGAGGGCCTGCCTGACGCCTCGTTTGGTTTGCAAACCGATTGCATGGCGTCATTCCAGGCTGGCGTTGACAGGCAGCTTGGCATCCTGTCTGACATACGCTGCGCGGCACACGCCATGTAACTTTCGTCTGCGATGCCATTTTTAATTTTGTTGCCGAACGACGGAAGCAACGACGGTTGTGGATCCATCACCCTCGGGGTAAACGGTGCGCGTGTTTTCCAGAAGCACTGGATGAAGGGTGTTTCTTGTCTGGTGCATATGCTCAAAATTTCGTGAGTGCAACACAGTTCGGTTGCTAGCGCTCGCAGATTGTGTTGTGACGGCTGAATTAGTCGGTTTGGCTGATTTTCGGCACGCTAGCTGTTTTTTCGTAAATCTAGGTGAAGTTTAGTCGGTTGTCTTAATTTTCGATATGCGCTTGGGTGGTTCTATTTGCGGTAGTCGATTTTTTCACTGCCGCATTCTCTGCAGTCTGCATTACAACAACCTATTTCAGCGCGCTTAGTGCTCAGCCCGTTCTTCAGAGCGGAAGACACTTTGACTCGACTTTGTCGAAAATGCGTCTGTATTCTACGAAAGTCTCGGCTTGCTGAAAGGATGCTGTTTTCTCATGCCCTTACTCAACAAAATTTCTTTGCTCGCCACGCTGATTTCAGCGTTTTGCCTCAGGCCGACAACAAGAACCGGCAAATCCGTTCTTTAGTTCGTCTTTGCACGCGGATTTATTTCACGGTTTGTTGCTTGCAGCATCGCCGTCGTTGCGCGAGCAAGTGCCAGTAGCACTAATGGAGAACAATTTAAAGTTGTGGTTGCCGTAATACGTTTGACCTTCTGTGCAGCAGCAATGAAGGATATGAAGGCTTACACTGTTCAAGGACATTTTATCGCTTTTCTTAGGTGGTGCTTTGTCACGATGGCATTTAAGTAGCAGTCGTCAGTCATCTGTGTAAAGTCTCTCAGTAGCTAGATCTTATCAATAATGTTCAACTATCCTGCCGTCAGTATTTACTGCTGTCCCTTACTAGAAAGCTTTCATATAGGCCGTTCTATGTGTAGCCGCACCTTGTCATCATAGTCCCGCGCTCCGCTGTTGCGTGTAGAAAGTGTTGTTTCAACAGTGCAATTGCCTGTTGCTTCTCTGTACACAAAGCAATTCCGCGTGTCTCGCGCAGCACAGTAGCTGCTCGTTGCACGACTTTGTTTCAACTTCTGCTTTGAACGCTTCGCGCTCTCGTTGTTGGCCGTTTTCAGCCACTGATCGCTGAAATCGCGACAACCAGCCGCAACATCCTCGAGATAAAAAGCACCCGTTTTAACCTCTGATGGGACATTAACTTTCGCTTGTCTCAAGTTAACGCCTCGTCCAAACTACTTCTCCACATGCTGATTAGTTTTGAATGTGTTGCTATTTGTACTTAGCTGATTGCCGAGAAGTGGATTTTTTGTGCGACCCCGCTGTTTTTCCACCGCACGCTTGTTTTAAACCGAATTGAATATGTATAAATGATTAACACCAAGTAACCAATGGATTAGTAGACCAACGTACTGTTTGAGATGTCCTGTTCCTGTCAGCCTTCCTTTTACCTGCAGTCTATGCGCTCTGTTGCCTGCTGCTCGTTTCTGCTTCTCCGTTCGGTTTGTTTGTTTGTTGCATGGAAAGGCTTACTGGGCAATTCTCGGCGTGTAATGGATTTTATTTGTTGGCAACCGAACATTCCTGTCTGCTTTTTTACTATCGCGCCTCGACTGCTCGAGATTTGATAATTGCGCGGATAGGCCTCAGCAATGTTCGAAGTTTCAGATCCAGGTGATTGCGACAAAATTTCTCGGTGCGACCACGTGGCTCCAGAGCAGGAGTGGTTCGGTGACTTGTGCTTGGCGTTTTTATTTGCGCCCGTTTTACTTTGCGCCAGGTTGACGTAAAAACCCTCAAAAAAAATTCCGTTTCGCGGTTCGTGCCTCGCCATCGTAAAAATGCGAAAGCATTGATTGTTTCTGCTGCGATGCGATTTGTAAATCTGGCTCGATTGCTTGGCTGTTTTCGTGCGTTCAGTGACTTCTTTCTGCGAAAGATCGAACGGCTGTTAACCCTCATTTCAGCCATAACCCTTCGCCGCGGCTCGCTCCCCCCATCTAACGCGATTGTGCCTATTCGCCCTAATACCCTCGCCCGGCTGTGTACGCAACCATACGCCCGCCACCACTGCGTCCAGCAACCGTACGCGACTTTCAGTCCCGCAGCATGCCGTGCCCGCTCGACACGTATAGTCACCGTCTGTGCATTTTCCAGGTGCCTTATCTGTGGGTTCAGATCGTACTTGACCTATACCGAGGCCCGTAACTGGAAAATTTTTCGCCCCCCCCCATGGAAAAATGTGTTGACATAATTTAAAACTATTGGACGTAGTTTAAAAATGTTGGGCCCCTCTCAGAAAAGTATTCGCCAGCCCTGGTGTCCCAAGCTGGTTACGGGCCTGCATATACAGTACCTACATCCTGCGTTGGTGCCTGAAATCGGGACTGTCGCAAACTTACCTGTCGATGGTGTTTTTCAGCGCGTCATTTCCTGTAACCTCACCCCCTATCGTTTCAAGTCGATCGTACGTGTGTTTGAACGAAAACGGACAGCGTTGGTGAAACGGTAATTGTCAGAAAGTTGCGGGAGCCGATTTGAGTTTGTTGTGGGCAGCGAAAACAGTGTCTAACAAAACTCGTGCTGTTGACCAATATACGAATTTTTTCAGAGATTTTAGTTGCTTCTGTTTGGCTGGTAGATGAAAGCGTATGCGGTAGATGTTAGTGTCCGCTGTTAAAAAATGCAATAAGCGCTGGCTCGGACGAAATAGATGTTAGCTCTCAAAACCGTTCGTTTCAAAGCCTTACGAAGTTCGCGTGAATATAGACCGTTGAGGTCACGTCTCGTTCTGGAATTCTGCGCCGTGAGCAATCTCGTTCACTCCACAGTCGCGTCTAAACTTTCTGTTTTCGAGTCCTCGCTTGAGCGCTGCCCGCTCTTTCGGCCGTTGGCGAGAACAAGCAAAGCACGCCGGCGCTGATTGCATCGTCTCGCCGAAATCCATTTCGCTTCGTTTTGTGCCATACGCGACGCGGAAACAAACGTTTGTTGTGTTTTATTCTGACCTGTGTTGTGTTGTCGCGCAACCGCCCGCGGGGAGAACAATTTTTAAGCAAAATTTATCGCCGTTAAGTAGTCAATCCACTTGTAGCTTTCGCTCTAGGGCCGCGCGCGTCCGTGATCTTTCGTCGACCAAACAGCGTCTTGACGGACGTAGCAAAGCTGCAGCCACCAACGTGCAATTGATCTCCCGTCGAATGCGGCGGTTGAACGTGGACTGTTTCTTCACTCTGCAAACGCCTCAGTGCAGACACCGTCGCTGTGCCGATATAAAAAATGCCTTAATAAACTTATTAAACATTCAAAGCTCGCGTTGTGTG
>Ga0210059_1002933_pt1 | contig 27006 bp, 16 predicted proteins | sample Ectturendosymbi2_FD_188042 | JGI IMG/M metagenome (GOLD analysis project Ga0210059, IMG submission 188042) | Ecteinascidia turbinata endosymbiont from Florida, USA - Sample 2 (SPAdes) (version 2) | ecosystem: Host-associated > Tunicates > Ascidians > Unclassified | place: Key West, Florida... | reverse complement strand
TTTTGAAGCTCTTTCAAATGAGCCCACTTTCATCAAAATCTGAGAGGGTGGGTGAACATTTTTAATTTTTCTGTTCAATTAAGCATGGAATGACCCTTTGGCCTAGCAGTTGGGCCCTAGACCAGGCAACATGAGCCAAAATGACCCTAAAACTACTTCACTTATGATGTCATTCACAAAAAATCCACACCTCCCAACCAAAAAATTTTTTTTCGAGTGCAATCTATTAGACTGGCTGATCCGTTTGAGCCGTTGAACAGCTCTCTAGCGCAATCGGCGTAGGAGCTAGGGCGTTGATAAGGCAACGGAAAACTGCTGTTTTTTAGGCCGAAATCGAAGTACGAATATATCGTGCACTGGCTCTCAAAGTGTTAAAGGGTACAACTGAGCGTTTTCTGTTGTGTTGTCAGCAAATATATTCTGAGTAGTTAAAATGAACGGCAACATCTGTCGACCATTAACACAGACAGCGACTTGTCTTTTACAACTATACAGCAGCAAACATACCGCAGAAAACAGTCAATGGATCAGGCAGACGACAACTCACTCACGGCACTACTGACGAAAAGAGCTCAAGTAAGGTTCCGTGAGATCGTAAATACATGCACAGAAAGGCGAGCAGAAAAACACATTCAACAAACGGCGTGAATATAGTCACGTGTTACGTAAAACGCTGTGTGAACATGTGAACGGTTTGTGCCCAGCCGGATGCCTCAATGAGCAGTCTATTACAAACCACTGGTTCCAGTCCGTGCGTACTTGTCCATATAGTTGGGCCACTGGCCGCAACAATACTGAAAAATTGGACTGTTTTTGCAATTTTTATGCTATTTCAAAATGAGGAGATGCCAATGTCATTTTATTTTTAGAAGGGTGCCAGCTTCAAAAAGGTTGGAAATGCACCATATTTTTTGAACCACAAGGTGCAGTATCAAAAATTGAATGCTAGCTGTTCTTTTTTCATACATACTATTAGGGCGCATTAAATGAAGCAAAACTCAGCTAACATATGAGGGACATTAATCAGACAGATTAAACTCCCTCGTATTACCGTACATACGAGGGGGTTTAATCTGTCACACATGCCTAATCTGCTAGACACGAATAGAAAAATAAAATGAAGTTGTGCCCATGTTTGATTCGGAGTGTGCCAATGTAGTCAGGAGCCTCGCAGAGTAATAGATCTGTGGTACATGCTAGCTGCTGCTCTTGGATTGTTGGAACCATATACGCTGCTCACCGCAATTGTTGTTGGTTGATTCAATAACACAATCAAATGGTCTGTTTACAAAAAAATCATAACTAGCAATTAAATAACTAAATAGCATCCTGATCATTTACGACATACAACGGTTGTAGATGAGAAAGCACAACCAGATTCATACATTAGGCACACTGTGTTATAAGGAAACTTCCGATTTTTGAGAAAATAAAAGATTTCAAGTGCGTCTTTATGATCCAAAAAATATGGTATGCCCTATAGGAACTTACAAAAAACACCACAGTAAATGAAACAACAAGGCCATATCAAATGGGATAATAAACGATGCAGTCCAAAAGAGATAGATGTTTGCAGGATGATTCACACAGTTGCTGAGGGGCTGCTGGGTTGCAACCAGTCAGTTTAAAGAAGCTGAATTTTTTGAGAACATACCAGTTACTTGTAGGTAAAAAGTTGCTTGATGTGATTCAGGAATTATTTATAGGGTTAGCCCACCAGTATGCGAATGTAAACGCCAAAATTTATTGAAATATGGAAGTGACTACAGATACGCCTGGCCTGACACAATTCAAATAAAAGGGTCAGTTTGTCATTCAAACGGCGTGGGTCTCGTGGTGTAACGGTTATGCGATATGGCTGCTAGTGCTATGCCTCAATGGTTTTCGGTTCGACTCTGACCTTGCCGACTTCACTTTTTTTAAACTTTTTTTCAGGCTTATGTGTTACCTTTACGGGTTAGTGTTAGGTTAGCATGAGGTTAGGGTTACTGTTAGGGCTAAAGTTTATCATTTACATTTACTTCGTTTCTATCAAGCCCGCTGCACTCTCGCCATGCGTTAGTGTTACGTCACAGGCGTCGTATGAATAAGTTTTCAAATTTCAAGATCCACAGGCGTATCTATAGCCACTGCCTTGAAATATACTTTGCTCAATAACTGAATAAGTACATTATATGACACGACTTTGCCAAAAGCAATCAACAAACTCAGTACAACTTCCATCTGCAGAAGCATGCTATTATTTCTGAATCATCACCTAAAAATGCATATTTTAGTCTCAGTCACAAGCAGAATCACAATGTCCTGTTGTTTTCTAAAAACTATGTAACGGCAGCACTAAATTCGCGGTAGAACTTCAACTTGTCATTCGAACTTAAGGCTACTTTAGCTAAGTAGTAGCAGGTACGACTTCTTTCTTGTCGTTCATTGAATAACACACTTAATGACTTACACTATCAATCACTACGTAGATCTTACCATTCTCTCAGAAGAAAAACTTCAAGTGTGTCAGATGGAGAAATCAAGTAAAGTCGCACGGCAAACAACTTCAATGCACGACTGAAGAAATCCTAGCTCAATGAACCTACAGAACAGATCACCACCAGTTACAGCACTAGCCAAAGATGTACAACAAATAAAATGAGCAGGGTATACGACACGCTTGACCAGTTTTCGCGCCACATCTTTTTCAAGTGAGTGGGGAGTGCGGAGCCAGAGCTGGTTCGAAATTCGCCACCTTGGCTTGACAGAACAATGCCATTGCCAAATCAACTGTTGGCATTGACAAGGCCAATTGAATAGATTGCATTTACAGCACACCCCCCAGAAAAACTACCAAAGACCGGTGGCAAAATTTCAACTACCACCTGGCTTGTTGATGGCGCCTTGTTGTTGAGTCTGCAAAACCATGAGCGACTGCATGAGAAAATTTTACACCGAGCAAATGTTTCTTTTAGTGAGCATAAATATTTTAAGGCAGAGTTAGCAGACTTTGAAGTGAATTACAAACTTTTTGAATTATTAGATCAAGCATGAAATCGGATCAAAATACAAATAAAGTACACACTTAATTCATAAAGCTTCATGTTTTCATGATTTTCCAATGTTTATACACTTTGTCCAGGCTTATTTCAAAATCTTGTTGGTAGGTGATTCATTGTTGATTTTTTACGTTAAAATTTCGGAAAGTTGCAAGTGCGCCGGAATGAGATTTCACTGCGCAAATGGTCTAGTGGTACTCAGGGGTGTAGTGCTAAATAAAGAGGTGTGGGAACGCCCTTCCCACGCGTTCCTACCCAACTGCACCATTTTGATTTTGGTCAAAGCCGAACTCTAGCACGAAATATCGCTCAGATGCCCTCACACGCAAAAAGATCCTTTGGTTCTCGCAGTCCACTCAAGCAAACTAGTTTGCCTGTAACACACTCCGCAACGGCCTGAAAACTTCAAGACTAATTACTCCGCTGAAACCAAGACGGCAGAGCAGGGCCGGATTTACCTATAGGCTATGTAGGCTTAAGCCTAGGACCTCAAGATCCAAGGGGGCCGCCAGCAACCTGTGGTCCCCATAGAGTCAATTGCCGGTATATAATCAGTTTGATAAATATTCGTCAAAATCTTGTATTAATTATTTTATTCATGAAATTTAGTTTTATTCACCTAATCCAGCTATGTCCAACCCGCAGCCAGCATGTGGCCCAGTTGAATTTTTTTTGTTGCCCAGTTTAGGTTTTCGCTGTGGTAAAAGCATCTTACATGCTCACAACCTGTCCTTATTTTGATAATCTTGAATTTGACATTTTTGATGCAGGTGGTCCTCAGTGCTACTTTATTACGTCTTTTACCATGGAAATTAGGATTCGGACGCTTTCAGCACATTAGCTTATGCTAAATTCAGTTTGCTAAGATCAAAGTAAGCCATTCAACGTGCGGCTCTCATAAATGTGTCATTCAATGTGCGGTACTGGTTAAATAGTGAAAAAAATTTTGGCTCAGTGCTGACCTAATCAGATTCTGAATTGATGACGCCGGGGTCTTCCAACGAGTTGCGATGAATCTCAATATGGCCGTTGGTCAAGCGGCATGTCGACTATTATGTCGATGTACTCAAAGCACGTTGGTTGCGTCCTGTGTTTGCTGAATCGTACCGATTGTATGTGGGAATTAGGCGAAAGAACTATTGGCTGTTCGTGTTTGAAATGCATCTGCTCAAAGCATGAGGTTGTACTATTACAGATAACAGCCATGTGTAGGGCTAGAAGCACTACCCTACAATAAAAACACATTTGCTTCTTCTGAGCAATACTGTAGTTTTGTTAGCGTTTCTATTACGTAAAGCTCCTTTGTTTTTTTAGCTATGATTTTTTCCATTTTAATTTTCTGTAATAAAGTCATTCGGAAATCACATTGCTGTTGAGTACTTGCGCAAGTTTGTATTGCTTCCACGCTAAGCCAATCAGAGAAGATTTTATGGAGCTTCAAAGGCAAGCAAAAGTCACTTTGCCAACAGGCAACCACAGAACTCTACCCCAAAGAGACAAAGAAAAGGGTAACAGCAAGAAAATGACAAGATTTGGGTTTGATGCCTTACATTAGTGGTTTTTAGTTTATTCCAGCACACGAACCCTTTTTCCTTGGCGTGATGTTCACTAACTGCTCAGGAGAAATGTGTATTCAAAAGAATTAAAAATGAATTAAAGGTTGCAATGTCCTGCAGAGGTTGCCCGAACTAAGCATTCGGTGCATTAAAAATGACAAACTTAATTTTAATGAATTCCTGGATGATCTTGTTATGAAGAAAGGCCAGGACAAAACCTTTTTAAATCGTTTACTGTGCTCTGTTCAGCCTTAATAGATTCGATTATTGTAGCTTTTGTACGTATTTTAACAATGACAGCATAAGGGAGGTTTAAACCAGTCCCGTCGCCACGAGGGAGCATTGGTGGGCTCAGCCCCTCCAAATTTAAATGTGAAACCCTATAAATCAGTGGAGATTTTAACAAATTTTCAGAATGACAAGAACCTGCGCAACTGCAAAGCCCCCTATTGAAAACGTTCTGGCGACCGTTCTGGTTTAAATCTCACATCCTTTCACGCGACGGTTTTGTTGCGTTCGATTATATTAGCAGTCTGAAAAAGTAACTAACACGCGAATCGTGAACCTAGCAGTTGCAACCATTTGGGTGAATTGTACTTGACGTGTTTTGCTTGTGTGTGTGAGATTTTTACAGCTGCGGTAAGTGAGTCGCAACAGCGGCGATTCTAAGGGAGGCCTGGGTGGACCATTGGCTGGCCCCCCAGTTGTGTCTCAAATTCACGTTCAAGTTCTTTTGGTTAACATTAAAAAATGCCCATGCAAGATAGATATTTACGTTGGCCCCCTACTTTTTCTTTGGCCCCAAAGTGGCCCCCCACTTTTGAAATTCTAGAATCGCCACTGAATCGCAACGTGATCCTCACGTTGTGCTTTAACGACTTTACGCCGACAAACATATGAGGAATGTGGTTGGTTCTTAAGCACAGATAAGACAAAACACATGTGAAACTTATTAAAAACGTAGGCCATGTGTTTTGTCAAATATTCAGCCAAGACGTTTTCGGTTGATTTGCCTGCAAAAATTGATAATCCTGTTCCTGCCATCCAAGTACGATTTCAACAATTCCTTGTCACCGAACGCTTTTGCGTCGAAGGCAGCAACAAGCGCAGTGATCGTTGGGCACTCTGGTAATGATTTAGAAATTTTATTGATTGTACTTTTAGAGCATCAGTATCGTTATCTTGGGCTTTGCGCAAACTGATTAACCCTGTTCCATTTTTTCCTCATAACAGTGGGAGAGGGGCCTCACAAGGGGTTAGCCTAGGGCCACACATCAGCTAAATCCGGCCCTGCAGCAGAGTAATGATAAATGCAAACAGTCAGACGAATCGTCGAGTACCAAAATACCATTGTTGATGTCACAAACAGTAATTGCATAATCATGCTACTGCTGTGGTGCTGTACACGGGATAACTTGTCATTTATTCATTTATGCTGCTCCAGGCACTACGTGTAGAAATTGAAATGAAAAATCTAAATATTCAAGTAACATTTCTGATGCAAAAAGGTGTGGGAACGCGTTCCCACCCCACTACACCCCTGGTGGTAGCCTACTGCTCATTTGCGCACCTAGAAGGACGTGGTCAGAACCTTTGAATCCTGGAAACTATAGTGGATTTACCTTTTCGCATTATGACTTGCCGTTTCCTACTCGCTATTGTATCCCGTACGTGAAACCATTAACTATTGGAGAGTTAAGGATCTTATCGTTTCGCTAGAAGCTATCCCCTCCTTGAAATTTCGGCCACGATTGAACATTTAAACTGTTGCATTGCAACATTCCAAGTTGCGGCAGTAGGCCTACATTCCAAATGTAGCAACTAGTGAAAGAAAATGGAAAAATTACTTAAAAATTATTTTGCAAAGACCTGCATGAATTTACTAAATTTTGTGGGCACAAAAATCTTATGGCAGTACAGCATAAAATTGGGAAGAATTGCACCTTGTTTTCTAAAACACGAGTTTTCTAGCGCCTTTGGAAGATCCCGAATGCAACATAGGATACCCGCTTGTTCCCCTCCTCGTCACTCGTCAGGTCCGCTCACAATCACCGCTGGTGTGAGTTGTAAGTGGTTTTGGAGCATGCACTTTTTTGAGTTTTACAACGTTATAAATGACTGAGTCCAGACTCACGAATACGAAATTAGATAAACAGAAGAATGAATATGAAAAACTGAAGGCAAATGATTCCATACGGAACTACTAGACAAATAAAATTGCAAAATCCTGAAACACTTCTTTGGACATAATACCCTCAAAACGTTAACAGCAAATGAAAGAAATACTGCGATGTAATGCTTTACTTGTAATTATCTAACTTCAAAGACAAAGTTTTCAAGTCTTTGCTTTTGCAAATTCATCGATTATTTTGTCAAAAAACGATACACTTTAACCAGTGGCGATTCTAGAATGAAAAAGTGGGGAGGCCACTGCGGGGCCAAGGAAAAAAGTAGAGGGGCCAACACAAATGTCTCTCCTGCATGGTGACTTTCCGTTGTAGCTTGACATTCTAAAAATTGACAAAACTCCACTGATTTACAGTGTTTCATATTTCAGTTTAGGGGTCTTGGAGCTTTGTTTTGGGAGGCTAAGCTCACCAAATCCCCCGGTGGCGACGGGATTTAATGTCGTTAAGTATGACCTAGCGTTATTATTCACTAGAGACATCCAGGGACTGATCCAGGGGGTGGAAATTGGGGCGATGGCCCCCCTAAAACCTACGAAAGGAATTTTTTTCACCATGATTTTGCACAATTCGGAAAGACACTTGACTGCCAACTGAGACCTGACTGCCAAATATTACTGAAATCGCCCCCTTACACTTACAGGCTGGAGACACCTAAGTACCACTAGATGCAATCGCACACTTGCACTGCTATGTCGAATATTCTGTGCTAAACATGCAACTTCCACAGCACTACACTCTGACTCTACACATGTAAAACGAAACACCATTTCCCGTACACAATTGTGCCGGCCCCACATGAACGAAAACAGCTGCGTGAAAGTGAAAACAATTCACATGAAAGCGAAGCCTCCCCTAGAAAAGTTTTGTCCCCCCTGGAAAAATATATTGGACATGAGTTAAAATTATTGGAGATAGTTCAAAAAATTTGGGCCCTTCCAAGAAAAGTCTTCACCCTCCTGGTGTCCCAAGCTGGTTACGGGTCTGGTTGTTCACAAGACGTCAGCATGTCAAAGTGGCCCATCGGATACTTTCAAAAAAGATCGTCCACAGGCCAAAAAGATTGAGAACACCTGAGTTACGGTTATCTTGTCATAAGCGAAACACGCACCACCTCAAACGAAGCAAAAGAAACAATTAGACAAATAGACAATCAGCAATACGATTCTCACACAAATCCCTGCACTGGCTACATCAGAATTTCATATCAACATCAACTTGTTGCGATCGGAAAGCCCGAGCGGCATGTGCGCAAAGCATTGCACTGTGGCAGCAACCAACAATAGAGTTCGCCAGAGGAGATCACTCTATTACTGCTTGTTCGCGCCACATATATATGCTGTTGTCCTTCGCGCACATTTAGGGTTGCCAGATGGCCGGTATTTCACCGGCCTGGCTGGTATTTTAGTGCTAATTTAGTAGAGGTGGTAAAAGGCCGGTATTTTGAAAATCAGTGCCTGAAGCCGGTAATTCGAAAACAAAATAGTTTGCTGTAACTTTAAAAAGAACTAACACGCCGATATTCTTAAATTGTAATGACTCTAGTAGTGAATCTTGTCAGGGCAGTTCCTTCAGTGAACTTTATTTGCTGCTGTTGACGCAATCTTGGTGCGATTTTCACGTCACACACACACACACCGAAATGTAAATGAGCCAGCCAAAATAAGGGCAAATTGTGACTTAACAATACTCATTGTCTCTTTTTTCCCTGTGCAGCTTAGAATTACGACAAAACTTAGATCTGGGTCTGGAACTGTTGAAAAAATGGCCGGTATTTTTACAAAACACATCTGGCACCCCTAGGCACAATCCGTTCGTGGTGAAGCGTGCATTTCATCGCAACGCCAGCGGAGTTGTTGTAACAAACTCAGTGTAACTTAATCCTATCATGTCGCAGTGATGTGTCCGAGTCATTTTTGTCGAGTTAGAGTCACAAGCCCCTCGAGTCAGAGTCGAGTCAGAGTCATCCAAAATTTTTTCGAGTCGAGTCAGAGTCATGACTTCGTCGAGTCGAGTCAGAGTCGAGTCACGAGAACTGTCGAGTCACTTCGAGTCTTTGGTTTGCAAGCTTCAGTCAATATGGAGTCACACGAAATTTCACGTTTTTTCTACAACATTATTTGCTATGAAATGGCACCCGATAAGTTAGAAAATGGTGCCCAACATGCTATGAAATGGCGCCCGATAAGTTAGAAAATTGTGCCCAATGTTGTTTTAACAAGTTTGATTGCAGGTTATGTATATCTAAGTTTATTGAGATTGCATTTTACTTGTCTCTTTCACTCTCAGTCATTTCAAAAAGTCTAACCCAACCTTGGTGCAAGTGTTGCAGCCTCTCAGTTAGCATTGTGTTGAATGTGCGATTCACCACGAACGGGATGAGCATGATGAACAACACCCATGTGGCGTGAACAAGCAGAAATAAAATGATCACGACGTGGGATCTTCATTGCTGTTTGGTGCAACAGTGGGAAGTTTTGCGCACTTGCTGCTCGACCTTTCCAATCACAACAAAGTGGTGCTTTGACCAGGATGTGAAGGTGGTGCCAGGTGCAACCTTCACAAAAAGAACGTGCAACAGGTGCGGTTCATTGCAAAAACGAGGGATGTTGTTGGAACCTTTTCAGGTGGCTTTTCATCGCAGCTTTTCCCTTACCACCGGAAATGGCCAAAGGAGCAGGTTACGACGCCTCAAGAACGGCGTCTCACAGGGATCTGCCCTGGCACCCCTTCTGTTCAACATCTACACCTCTGACCTGCCAGCCACTATCTCCAGAAAGTATGCATATGCTGACGACCTAGCAATCATGCATGCTGATGGAGATTGGCTGGTAGTGGAAGGGGCGGTGACCAAGGACATGGCAACACTGGGTGAATACCTCCAAACTTGGAAGCTAAAGCTCAGCACCACGAAAACGGTGTCGACAGTCTTCCATCTCAACAACAAGGAAGCCAAACGTGAGCTAAAAGTCAACTTCAACAACGAAACCCTGCCCTTCTGCTCAAGCCCAAAAACCTCGGAGTAACGTTGGACAGGTCACTCACGTACCACCGACACCTTGAGTCACTTCGCAAGAAACTAACATCACGCGTCGCACTCCTGAGGAGGCTTGCTGGATCTGGCTGGGGTGCTGGGGCAACAACGTTGCAAACAGCCGCCCTAGCCCTGGTCCATTCGACTGCAGAGTACTGCGCTTCTGTTTGGTGCCGCAGTGCTCATACCCGCCTTATTGACCCCACCATCAACGACGCCTTGCGAATTGCGACTGCATGCCAGCGTCCTACACCAGCGGACAACCTTTTAATCCTCGCAGGCATCCGACCTGCTGAGCTTAGTCACAGAGGAGCCACACTATCTCTAGGACGCCGTGCCATGGAGCCTGGACACCTGCTCCACTCAGCGCTCACCCGTCCATTGGGTGCAGCTGTACGGCGCCTCAAATCGAGACACCCATTTGTACCCGCCGCACAACAACTCATCAGTTTTTCTGACTACAACAACGTACGTGCAGGGCAGTAGGCGGATCATCAATGGAACGCAGAGTGGGCGGACAACCCCACAAGACTCTGCACTTCAATCCCAGACATCGGTACACACACACCCGGAATGACCCTCCCAAGAAGAACCTGGGTCTGGCTCAACCGCCTCCGCACCAGTGTCGGACGTTTCCACTCCTGCCTGTACAAATGGGGTGTGGCCTCCTCTGCGGCCTGTGAGTGTGGCGCAGAACAAACCGTCGACCATGTCGTCCTTTACTGTCCAATCCATCGACCCCCACGGACTACACGGCCTGACGGTTCTGGACGATGAGACAACCGAATGGCTGCTCAACACCTGCCCCGATATCTAGGCGGGCTAGCAGTGGATAAAAGAACTCGCTCAAACGAAAGAAGTTGGCGTTGCATTGAAAGTGTGGTTTTCACATGCTCAATACATGAAAATGACCAGACATGAACATGTATTTGTATTTAAATCCTACGACATTTCAAGACATTGATGGATTTGGATGTTATCATTTTTGCTTAAACAGAATTGGATTGGAATTGATTATTTTCTTTTGAACTTCTTCGCAACTTTCGTTTCAGTTTTGCGACTGCAGATTACTGTAACTTTCGGTTCAGTTTTGGGACTGCAGGTTAACAGTGGATTGCAGCCACCGACACGCTGGGAGCCATTTGTTGCAGATACAATGCTGCGTCACCCTGAGCTAACCAAAGAAAGAGTCGAACCGACAATCCTCAGCACAATCGCAATTGAGATTACTCATTTGACCAGGTTCTCTCTTCTATTGCTGCTACGAATTCTACGTTATATGTGCCGTAATCACGTCGCCACCTGGGCTCAGGGTAATAACAGTGGCATGAATTTGGATTTAAATAAGATTCGGTTTTCGCATTTGAATTATATCTTGCAATAGAGTTTTGGTTTGGATTTGAATCTGAAAAACTTAAATCACTTTAGTGGTATCTGGAAAAGACACAAGGTCACAGTATGACACCTACTGCCATGATCACGATATGCAAATACTACATTAAACCACGATAAAGTGTCAATATATTGTGCCCCTACTGACCCCTCAGTGAAAGCAAAGTCTCAGGCCTGCCTCTACGCAAGTTGGGGACACTTGATCCTTAAAATGCAGCATGGCACAACTACACAGTCAAAACAGAAAATTTCCCCCAATCTTGATCATCACTGAAGCAAAAAATCCTCATTTCTTTGTGTGCAAACGAACTGGGTTTGTCCATCAGGAACTCAGAGATTTTGTAAAAATGACTCTGACTCGAGTGATTGACTGTGACTCGAGTCGAGTCATTCTGTGAAAAATGTGACTCGAGTCGAGTCACCATTTTTTTCAACGTGACTCGAGTCGAGTCCGAGTCACCAAAAATTGTGACTCGAGTCGAGTTATTGACTCGAGTCACGCTATCACTGTCATGTCGACTGTCAAATTCATCAATGAAGCCATCTAAATTTTTCAGCTCGTACCTTTCAATTGCCCACTCTCTTTCAAATTGCCCACTCTCTCTATCTTGCCAATTGATATCAAGAGTCCAGCCAGGTCTGATGACGTGCGTGTCATGCTTGATTTGTCTTCGGTACGTTGAGCCTTTGTCTTCTTTATCTCTTCTCCTTTTTTTTGTTGCTTTTTCCATGCGACGCACATTATCCATCTCAGGTCCTCAAGGAGGTGTCCGTTATCGGGAGCCATTGAAGCGTGTGCGGCCCGTTGTGTTCGCACACCTTCAGTGTGGACTTGAACCCAGAAACCTCAATGGCACTAACTTAGGCAGTTGTTGGTGCTTTCAGCGCGCCAAAGAGGGCTCTCACTTCCATATGCATGAAAGGCACTTTTGAGTGTCACTTTGCTTGGTCTTTCCTTTCTCCTTGCTTTGGCCAACTTTGCTTACATGTAGCGGTCGCACTAAAGTGACTGCTACACAACCCAGCTTATCATGCAACGGGAAACATTAAATGCAGGCAAGAGGGCTTCTAAATTATCCTTTAACATTTTGCTGGCTAACAGTTATCTGTTGTATATGTCAATCAAACGAACGTGAACGTGAAATTAGGCACAAAACTGGTGGGCCAAGCAGGGGACCAGCCAAAAATCTGGGTGGCCGTCGCTCACCCAGGCCACCCCTCAGAACCGCCACTGACTTTAACTGTGTCACATGTCTTAACTTAGGAAACGTCTAGGGCTAGTGACGCTGCGTGAGAAATACTCGGTTAACCCGGAGTTGATTGGACTGACGATTTTATCCGGTTTAGGCAAAAACCCGGATTATCCGAAGATGTTTTTTTCTAGCTTGACGTCATCTAAGTACTGAGATGTCCCTGAAAGTAATCTAAACTGAACATATTTATGATCCAACTGGAGACTTCGGCACGTAAGTGTAGGAGCAGGCAAATTTTTGAGGGTGCAGAGGATTTTTTCCCAAATTCCCCAAACTTGCGCAAAAAGTTTTTTTGTGTCTTTTGCCTACAAAGTTTCTCCCGCAAAGTTCATGAAGACGTTTTTTTGGTATGACCTCCAACAAAAAGTCTTCATGTGTATTTCTGCAAACACTGGGCGCCATTTTTTGAAATCAAAGAACGTTGGGCGCCATTTGCGCCCTGATTTTCAGGGATTTTGCCCGGATTTTCGACAAATCAAAATTTTGGTGGTGCGCATTCACCCTCTGCACCCCCACCTCTTACACCACTCCTTTGGAAGAACCAAAACGAATTTATTGATGTATTTACAATAGTACATCAGACTAGTACACTCCATATTCAGGCAGTAATGAACAATTTTGAGTTTATAATTGTAGATTGCTTGGCTGCGAAGAAATCTCGGATTATGGTCTGACGCAGAGATTTCTTGCGCCTGGTCCATAAGCAGTACACTTAAAGGATAATGCTCTACACATGCACACTCAACACTGATCAATAGACTGGAACCGTGGTGCAGCGGCATGCCTTGAGCTTTATGTCCAACGTGATAAAGTGTGTTACGTAATAATCGTCTCTACGATTAGTCGAATGTTGCACGCAGTTGCGACGACCGATGTCATCATAATTATAAACGTTGGTTGGTGATCGTGAGCACGTATGTGTTACGTCTGAAAGCTGCCGAATCTTTTCTAGAGACCAGCCAGTGGACTTAACACAGCAGCGTGAAAGCACAGAAAAATCCGGATTACGAGATGTGAAAAGAGTAGATTTTATCCGGAATTGGTGAAGACCCGGATTTAAAAATCCAGATAAAGTCAACATTTTCATAAAGAAAAACGTTAAAAATCATTCGAACCACCAGTTTTATCCGGTTTTGGCGAAGATCTGCATTAACCGAGGTTTATTGTGTGTCGAATTAATATGAAGCACAGATAGCAGTAACTGAAAAGTTCACAATTATATCTAATATACTCAACGTCAACGCTGTTGCACACAGAGGCGTAACAAAGAGAGGGTAAGGGAGGCGCAATTCTCCGGGCACCGAATCACTATGGGGGCGCCGAAAAGTCCCAACAATGTCACAAATACTTTCTTCAATACATTAGCCAACATTTGCTTCCGAAAGACCTCAGATTCGAATATAGGAGCGCAAAACTTGCTTCTTGCCCCGGGCGCCATCTAACCTCGTTAAGCCCCTGGTTGCACAGTTGCAAATGGAATCTTGCAAAAGTAGTCAGCATTTATTTAAATACCCTACATATTATAAAATCATCATAACTACTTTCAGAACCACATCATCTACATGAAGTTTGCCAAAACATAAAAGCTCAAAAATTTTCCTTCACATCAGATCTGTTGTCATAACAGCATACCATAAGTTTCATCGCTGCTCTAAAGGCATGCGCAATATAGAATGAGAGCGAAGTCGGAAAGTTCCCAACCCTAGCTATCAGCGCTGATTGCTGGAGTCAGAAACTCCGCTTAAAATGTCACTAATGTAAATGTTGTAACGGCTCGCTTGGCAAACCTTGGCGATCTTGATGAGATTTAGCACTTGGGTATAGCAACCGCTAATATTCGACATTTTGTAAATCCTATTTATTACATCCTCTGGCGCACACAGTGCATATTGAAAAAAGCTTTTTGTTTCAGTTTAACTCATGATGCACTCCCTTAAATCCACAGAAAAGTTTGAAGTTTCCCATGGTCAGAATCTTAGGTTGGTTGACGCATATCGTTACTGAAATAGGGATCTGTTCAACGAGAAGGCATAAGTAATCAAGGACGTCGGATGCATAGATACTGGTCTCCCTGTCCTTTCGAAAGGGGGCAAACCTGCGTATTGCATAAACAGCATCATCGGCACTTTCATGGTTCAATAAGATCAACTTGAAACAAATTGTAACATTTCCGCATCCAGAAAATTCAGAATGGTTTTCTATAATTTCTGTTATTATTTTTGAGATGAAAATAGTTGCGGGACATGTACATCAGTGGTGTCCGGAGCCACATTTTCAGATTCCCACTCCGCTTCTGTTCCAATATTTTTGAAACCGGCTCTGGCTCCGAAATATTTTTTTAATTTGCGAATCCGACTCCTGTTTCAACTCCGGAAACCATTGATGTAACCGAAATTTAGCAATGTTTGTTATTAAGAAATGACATTATAAAGAACACGCAGACTCCTGCTGTTGCCGAAAATAAAAAGTGACTCCAGATCCGTGGCCACCTCGGTTGTACATGCGACAATCATCCCCATGATGTATGCAGTTTTGCATTACAATGTCTAAAAATGTAATAATAATCCCGCTGTAATTAAAACAAATGATCCACACAGTAGTCATCTTGTATGGAAAGTTTTGAAGTGCTTAATTTCAGTAACTGTTGATTACCCCACCAAACACTACATGTTATAGTAATTTGTGTCAATGTGTTTTATTTGTTATTTATTTTAACAACAAACATATCTCTTTTTGTGGTTTTCTGGAATTTTCGCAAATATTTTCGTGTAAAAATCTCGCGTTTTTTCAAATAAATATTACTTTGGAAAGAAACAAGTATATTGCTCATAATTTTAAGTTTCTTCAAGTTTCCATTGCCCTCAATTGTTTTACTGCCCCCTACCCCATAGCTGCTCCGGCGTCCCTGTAAGTAATTTCTTTGAAAAGCGCTCCAGGTGGTCTGTGACGGCCACGTATTTGCCGAACAGTTAGTGCAGCGCTGATTGTTCGATGCGCATTTTGTATTTATTTATTATTTTTACTTCACTGGTATTTCAAAATGTGCTTATTGCGTCCTAAAGTTTTTTTAGATATATTCTGACCAGGGCCGGATTAAGGGGGAGGGGCAACGGGGGCAATTGCCCCGGGCCCTCCGCTGCAAGGGGGCCCCCCGTGATGAAATTTATTTGTTTCAAATAAAATACTCGTTTGAAAAATTTCGTGATTCAGAAGGGATACAAAAGTACAACTCTATATTATATTCCTATGTTGCGTTAAGTATCAAGGGGCCCCAACTGCAATTGATTTCTCTACAAGTTTGACTGTCTGCCAGTTTTAGTAATTGCTATTGAATAGCCTATAAGTATTTTCGGTTCTGTTCAATGCAAATATATTTGATTTCGCTGGTGACTTTTTCCTAATAATCGTTCTTTTGGCATGGGTGTGACTCTCTACTCGTGCATCAAGCCTATTGCACAAATGTCACGAAAACGTTACTATTTGTGTGCTGAAAGCTATTGGTTGCTGACTGCTGTTTAGTATCAGTCAACGTTGCCACTGGGGTCAGTCTTGTTAACATCAGATTGTTGCCTTCTTCAACATCAGATAACATCATATTTTTGCGCTGCGGCTTCACATACGCTAAATGCTTCTAACAAACCTGACAAAGCGCGAGTACCCTCGTTGAATCCGAATAAAGCGAACGAAATATCGCCATTAAATGGAGAAGTCGTTTATAATTTACGTAAAATGTTAGTATCAACGCAGCGAAGAGGTCTTCTTTAATTTGAAACGATAACCAAACACACAATAGTGTCAGTGGCTTGACTGACAGGGGGGCAAAGGGAAACACTCCACCCTGGCAAGCTAAATGTAAAAACTGGGCCCCCACCAGTTGACATTTTCATATTTAGTATTCTTTAGATTGCTGTTTTTTTGCGTTTTTCGAGGTGTTTTCGTTTTTGTGTGCAGTACAGACATCCACGACATCCAGAGATTCACTATCTTAACTTTTTTTCTGAGTCTTGGTTGGTGGGCCCCCTACAGTGACCATTGGGTCCCTTTCAGCTAAGCTTTCCCCCTGGGTTGAACCTCTAGTTACGCCACTGATTAGGGAGAGATTGATGAAAGAAACTTAAAAATCATGAATCTAACTTATTTTTGTCCTAAAATGAGAGGAAATGTGGAAAAAAACAACAACCCAGTCAACATCAGATTTGTCGCCAAAACATCAGACATGAAAAATTTGTCTGAGAACATCACATCTGATGTCATGTTGAAATACCAGAAGTGGCAACACTGGTATCAATAATCCCGAACTTCTGGTGCAGTCTCGAGGTCGCCGCAACCGACCTGCACCTTTGTTTCGTCATAAAGGGTAACGTGTGGTGGAAACTCATTTTTCTTCCGATGGTCACTATCGTTGTGTTACATGCGGCGGTCGGTAGATGGCGCCACATGTAAATAAATGGTCACCGCTAGATGGTGCCCATGAGTAACAAGTCACTGTGATAGTCACCACAAGCGATTTATCGTAGTTCACTTATCCCTATATAATGATAGTGCAACCTAGTAGTACTAGAGTGAAGTCAGTGGTGAATCTCTATTGCTGCTGGTTGCTTTCCTGTTAGTTAATGCCCCGAATTGCCATCTTTCTTTTGTGCTTGCCTCAGTAGTTCAAGGCGATGCATTGAACTGCAACATAAATCATAAACACATGAAGCTATTTAAGCCATTTACACATGTTATTGCGTGGTCCGCCAGAAAAGGTTTTAATCAGTCGATTCGTAGAACGAAAGAGCAGGAAACGAGATTGCAGTGTTTAGCTAGCGCGATGCCGAAACCTGTAATGCCATCAGGACATCGGGAGCTATGAAATGCGCAAAGCTTCTAAGAAGAAAAAGCGCAAGGATTTTTCTTTCAGGAGCTATGAAAAGCGCAGTGTTAGCTAAAACGCCGCGACGGAATCGCTTTTTCTAGCAAAACTTTCAAGCAGCAACGTTAAAGCAGTGGCGTTAACCAGAGCACCTGAAAATTAGGTGAAAATCAAGACATTAGCTTGGAAACAAGTTTCACACTCAGCCTGGCTGGCCATATTAACATTTTCTTTTTCTGGTGTTTTTGTTTGTATTCTCTGGTTTCTGCTTATTGTTCGGGTGAATGTTGTTTCTTGCCGAGACACTCTCTAGTCTGTGAAATATTTTTTCTTAGTAAAAATACACCCTAGTATTCATATAATAAATTCTCTTCTCGCAGCTAACTGCAGTGGCGTACGCAGAAAATTTTCATGGGGGTTTAATTTAGTGGCATATGGTGGCCATTTGCATTTGGTGTGCGCTCTTTGTAACGTCACAATTTGACGTCATATTCATTTTCTGAACCAACATTTTGGCGAAGTTTGTTGATATAATATGCATATTCTTCTTCACGCACTCCCCTTATTTTATGTGTCTTTGCACTGAATATAAACTATCAACGCTCCAAGGTAGAATATCGGAGGAAAATAAACTCACCGCTTCGACACAGCAGTTCATAGCTGCAAAAATATCAGGCTGCGTGTTAAAACAGGGTAGTAAAACACACTCATCACTGTGTCAGAGCAATTTACAACTGCAGAATGCGGCTGCGCTTATGTCTCGTCGAATACGAGCAGTCGAGCATAGATGTGTAACTGGACTGGCTGGCACACACCCCGGCTTGCAAGATCGAATCTTGCTAAACTATACACAAGAATTGAGAATGTGCATGAAGTACGCAAGGAAACTTGCAATTTTTGTTATCTATAGAAGTCCAGCAAACTTTTAGTTTTCGTTTTTCCCTGCTGAGACATTATCAAATGCCTGAATGCTTCTATTGTAAAAACTGCTGTTTTGAGCTCGTGCAACAGTTCTATCATACTATATAAATTAGTAATGTAGCCAATGCGGTTAGCGCTTGTGCTGATCAGCCTTAGCAAACAAAATAAAGACAATTGTTTTGGATAAAGTGAACTATCGCGGAACACAATCTTAAACATGCATAGTGGACGAAAGGTCTGCAAAAAGTGGTGAGATGGTTTCTGGATGCAGACAACAACCCAGATTCCTACCAAAACCTAATTATTACTTTTTGGCCCATTTACAATGTTCCTTGAAATTTCCATGAAAATTTATTCCGTGGTATTTGCATTAAGTCGACAAATTAACAAGCAAAAGCATGCGAAAACAATTAATCTCCTTTGCGGGGGTAATAAAGTAAAATATCAAGCTCTTGTAAAATATCAAGCTCAATGGGGGGTTAACCCCCAAAACCGCCACTTGCGTACGCTCTTGGCTAACTGTATGTGAATTTGAGTAAGCACATTCTCGACTACCGGAAAAAACAAACGGGAACCTTGCTAATCAGCGAAAACATACCTTTTACAAACGATGACGTCATGAATTACGTCATAGGGCCCTCCAGTAAAAATTGCCCTGGGCCCCCCTACCCTTTAATCCGGCTCTGATTCTGACTAATATAGCCTCGTTTCCTGTGCGTACAATAAAATGCTTTATCATGCAATACGCACGTTTCCTTTTTTTCTCTGTATTGAAGCAACACGTCTACTGGTACGTTCATCAAATTATTTGTAAAGTATTTTCAAACAACAAGTGTAGAAGAGAAGATCAATGCCTTCTTGCGCCAACCTCGACTTTGATGCATTCGGAGGTAACTTACTTTTTAAAACTGGAATGACTTACTTGCACAATACCTTCCATTTCCACGGTATCTATGCGCTTCTAATAAAAGTGTTTATTGTTACTTCTATAATTTATGTTTCGTTTATGGAAACTCTTTCTGTCGTATCCAAGATAATAGGATCACCAGGCAAAAAATGATGGCCTACTTTTTTATTCAAATTTTTTTTAATTGTGATTATGACCATTACAAAGTTTTGAGTGTGGTTATGACCATTACAGTACTGCTGCGTTTGCAGTGGCGTATTTATGCAAAATGGCGCCCGTTGGCAAAGTTTAAATGTACACACTTTTCAATAATTTAAGTATTAGTTATAGGCACAATTTTTATGAAAGATAAACCATGAAGAAAATAAATGTTTTGAAAAAGACAACATATATATGTTTTTGCTTTTAAACTTTTCAGCAAATAAATTATAAATTATCTGTAAGGAACCAGGGCCGTCGCCAGCGGGGGGGGCAGTAGTGCCCGGGCCCCCCATTTGAAATCGGTGCCCCCCATTTCACGTTTGGTCCCCCGGTTGCTACATACATCCAATACTGTATTTTAAAAATGTGGCCCCCCACTCTGGTTTTTGGCTCCTCGATCTGGTTTTTGGCCCCCCTGCTGCTAAATCCTGGCGACGGGCCTGATCATAACATGCTTCTATACTCATTTGTTTTTATTATAAAAAATATCAAAACATTCAACTAGTAATGTTGTCATAATCTATACATATTGCTGGTTGAGCTAATTGTAAGTCTTACAAAAGAATCGCACAACATATTGCAACAGCAAACGGCAAGTTCTTTCAAAATGAAACACATCGAATTTGGATGGTACAGTAAGTTATTTGATGCAAGTCACGTATTACTTGTGTTCGAAAGACATAATTCCATCAAAACATCAATATATCCAGCCTTTTCTTGCTTAAACTACCACAACGTGTCGATTAAGACAACAACACTTTCCGTGCCTTTATCGAAGCAAATTCGTCTATGATTTCAAAGTCAGTTTTCTGCTTCTTCCGTTTCTATGCTCATCAAAGCTACAGCAGATCAGCGCTTCTTAACCGGGTGAATGGTTCACCCCAGGGTGAATGGAATTTTTCCAAGGGTGAATGAAAGAAGAGGGGTGAATGAAATTGTTGTTGCTAATTTTTTGTGTCCTCTGACAACATGCATTTGTCTTGTTTTCTTTACCCAAAATATATCAACAATTGTGAATAAAATGGCTAACTCTAAGCGTTCTAGCTTTGTGTCTTCAGCAGTCAGCAATTTATCACTTTAGAAAAAACGTACGTTGGTGTAAGTAACTGCATCTGTTACATAGTATGGGGATAGATTTTACTGAAAGATGCCATGTTTTATTCAGTCGAGTGGTGGAATTTCTGCTGTGCTCTCTGCATGAGCTTCTTGTACTCATGTGCAAAAGATATCTGCTAGAATCGTAAATCGCAGTCAGATTCTCCGGCAGCCACGGACTTAAATTCGTCTCAGCCAGATTTCCTCTTGCCTTAAACGCAACAGTACGGAATGACCACTCTCATTATTTTATGCGTCATTGCAGTGAATATAAACTATTAGCGCTACAAGTTAGGCTGTCGGAGGAAAATACACCCAACGCTACGATACAGCAGTTCATAACTGCAAAAATATCAGGCTGCGCGTTGAAACAGGGCTGAAACAGGGAAGTAAAACACACTCATCAATTCGTCAGAGCAATTTGCAACTGCAAAATCAGGCTGCGCTAATGTTTTGTCGAATACGAGCAGTCGAGCATAGAAAAAGTGCGACTGGACTGGCTAGCGCACACCCCGGTTTGAAAAATCGAATCTTGCTAAATTACACAAGAATTGAGAATGCGCATAAGTACGCAAAAAAACTTTCGATTTTTTGTTATTTATAGAAGTCCGGCAAACTTTTAGTTTTCCTTTTTTTCCTGCTGAGACATTATCAAATGCTTGAGTGCTTCTATGTTAACAACTGCTGTTTTTGAACTCGTGCAACAGTTCTATCATGCTACAGAAATTGGTAATGTATCCAGTGCGATCAGCCCTTGCGCTGATCAGCCTTAGCAAACAAAATAAAAGTAATTGTTTAAGATAAAGTGAACTATCGCGGAACACAATCTTAAATGTGCATAGTGGACGAAAGGTCTGCAAAAAGTGGTGAGATTGTTTCTGGACGCAGACGATAACCCCGATTCTCACCAAAACCTAATTATTACTTTTTGGCCCATTTAAAACATTCCGTGAAATTTGCATGCAAATTCATTCCGTGGTATTTGCATTAAGTCGACAAATTAACAAGCAAAAAGTATGCGAAAATAATTAATCTCCTTTGCGCAGGTAATAAAGTTTTTGTAAAATATCAAGCTCAAGGGGGGTTTTTAACCCCCAACTCCCACTAACAAAAAACAATTCAATTTATAGAAGTTATCGAGCACAACTAATGGGATGAATGCACTTGATAATTTTTGCACAGATCATCCATTCGTAGATTGATACAAGAAAAAGCAGGACGAAGGACATTCTTAAATTTTTCAAAAAGGATCAGTTTTTGGACTTCGTGATTATCAATTTAGAGAATACCGCTTCACACATACATTTTGTGCAAAAATCTAAGAGTTTATGAATGGCTAGATCAGAAATGACTGAACATTAATTTTTTGTTCTTATCCAAAAATGACATAGGCTAAACTCTGTTTTGAAACTTCCAGTTTTAAACGTTTATCGTTTAATAACTCCGCAACCTCATCCCGGGCATGGCAGGTGTGTGCCCTCCTAAAGTTTCAATTGTGTGTGGTTTGTGGATCCAACTTTTCCTGAATCAGAGTCAAAAGTACTTCTGAAACTGTGCATGAAGCTTTTAGCTTTAGTTTGAAACTACTCGGTGTGCTCTCAAAGCAGTAATCATAGCCCTTAGAGTAGACCTAGAGTCTAAACAGAAGCTTGCCTTCATACCGGAATGAATGCAATAAGGTCAGTATCGGTCAGTACGTTTAAACAATCATGATGTAACAACGCATAACTTGTTGTGCATGGTTTGTATTATAATTTGATAGCTCAGGCAGGCATCACAGTAAACAACTGACAGCATAAAGTGCGATATTGCCCCTAAAACAAAAATGCAGTAGAAATAGATTCACTGCAGACCTACTTTCAATTTTCATGAAAATTTTACAAAAATTGTTATATCTGATTTGTCAAGCCAATTGGTTTCGCGTCCCCAAAATTACATTTCGCTGCTCCATTTGAAACCGCGACCCACAGTTTGAGAAGCCCTGCTCTACGCCACAGACCGATGTTTAACAGCATGAAGACAAGTTGTGCACAGCAGCAAAGTATTGTCGCAACACCCTCAGTTAACCACACGAAGTAAACCCAATGTAGACATGTTTTTCTCAGTAAAGCTCACGAGAAACTGTTCTAACTGATTTAACTAACATATGACCAGAGCTTCCACAAGCAATCTGTTTGCGCAAAACCTAGTAAAAACAACCAAACGTAGGATCCAACACTGACGATATTGATTTTCATCGGAGTTTTGCCGTCTCTGGCGATCTCGCGTTGTTGCGAGTTTTTTTTAAGTGGAACATTTAACATCATTAAATACTGTTTTTTTCTTTTTCATCCTTTTATGTAAGCACTTTCACAAAGACGGCCTGCATCCCTCTCACACCCAGGTGCACAATATTGTCGTGTTGTTGCTGTACTGATACGAGTCTAGAGTAGACATTTGCATTTCCGCTCGTTTCAAGGTAAATTGTGAAGTTATACGCCTCTGCGCAGTTTCGCAAATTTTTAGTTAATATTGAGTCGTCATAGGAAAGAGTTGCGCGGGGCCCCCAAAACCGCGAGACTAGGCCATGGCCTATTTGGCCTATGCGCAAATCCGTCCCTGCCTCCGACTAATTATGCGGTGCTACCATGCGCATCGGAAGGATTTTTCACTGAGGAGATTAGTGGATCTTTCCAGGGGGGTAGCCAAAAGATTTTTTCCAGGGGCGCCAACAGTGGTAAAGTTTCATTTTACTAACTCGATTCTACTAAATGTTAATAGGAAAATATTAAATTTCAAATTCCAACAATATTAAATTTTTAAAATCCCTGCCACCACCTTCCCACGCCCATGGGTAGTGCCTACTGATGTTTTTTCGTCATAGCGAATCACTTCACGTAGAAAATTTAACATTTCATTGAACCACGCAGTGTTTGACTTAGCATGCGGATAAACTACAAAAACAACCAAAATTCAAAAACAAGCCACATTTATACAGTGAATTAATGAGCATTCGGGTATATGGCACTTGATTTTTTTCAGTTTGTAAAATTCTGAAATAAGTCGGTCTCTTTTTCATGCACTATTTTCTTGAAATTTTGAATGCATTTAAAGGTCAAGCTGTATTGAAAGGTTGCCGATTAATTCTGTTAGTTTTTTTTTATAGGTGTAGTGTTCTGAGTTTCACATGATACAAAATACAAAAATGAAAATTAATTTCGAAACCTCTTCAGCAGCAAAAATATTTTATGTTAGAAAACCACCTTTTCTTATTCAAGCTGAAAACATCCATCACACGTTTTCTCGCAAAACATTCTTATGCTAATTCTATATTTTGATGAGCCATGCAGTTTGCTAAAAATAATGGTTGAATGAAAGAATTGAATATTTTTTCTGCACCTGACCCAACATAGATATTGCGTAAATGTTTTTTGATAAAACAGTTGTTCGTGATGTAAATCCACAAAAGTTGTTGTCGTTCGTGGTGTAAATGTACAAAATGCTTCAGCGATCTATTTCCAACCTCTGCATTCGAACTAGCTATTAGTGAAAGCTTCTGTCACTTTATGCGTGTCTTACTCATTGTTATTTCCTTGCGCAAAGCTTCCATCTGCCTGCTCGATTATTTGAATTTAGTGTTTCTTGCAATGACTGGTCGATTCAGAACAGCGATAAACCTTAATAGTATGTTGTTACGACAATATATCTGATGTTTAGGAAATTATTTGATCTTTGATGGTTTGACAAACCTAATGTTGAAATGGATTTGATGTGGTTCTGAAGGTAATTATGATGGTTTTTATTTGTGGGATGTTAAAATAAATCCTTACTACTTTTGCAAACTTCTAATTGCACATGGGCAACAGCGTTGAGTATATTAGTTAGGCTATAATTGTGTAATTTTCAGTTACTCTCATGAACGAGCGGAGAGCGGGGGCCTTGCTTCCCCTGTTCTTTCAACAGAGAGGCAAAGGAGGCGGAGCTAACCCTTTCATCACAGTATCATAGGGAATTTCATGGTTAACAAGATCTAGTTGCCCATGTGCAATTAGAAGATCTAGTTGCCCATGTAGTTGCCCATGTGCAATTAGAAAAAAAAAACAAATTTATTGCAGCTATTCACGCACCCACAATATTGAGAATGGTTATCTACATACAATGGTGTGTTTAAGGGAAGGCAAGCGACGCACTTGCCTCGGGCCACCTTTTGCAACTGTAATGTGTAAAATACGTTGCTTTTAAAGGGACCCAACAGCAACTGTAATGTATAAGTAGGCAACTTTGCTTTCAAAGGGACCCAAAGTAACTGTAATGCACAAGCACTTTTCTTTCAAAAGACCCCCTAACTTCACTGATTTCTAGTGCTTCATATTTCAATTTGGGGATCGAAGCTTTCTCTGTGGTCTAAGTGGTGACGGGACTGAATTTTGGGCCCCCTGTGACAGCGTGCCCCACCCAAATGGGGAGTATGGAGTGCAGCTGATACGGCTCTGCCTACAACTTTGTAAGTCTGGTCTGTGTAACGTAAAACTTTGTGTTACATTAGGGAGCATGCAGAAAGTTTTTTAGTCTTATCTGGGTGCGTTTGCTACTAGTTATGCCTTGTAAGCTCACAATGTTTCGCTATGATTGCATTATTGCAAACTTCGCAAAAGGCTTTTCTTGAATCAGCAAGATAGGCACTGAGCCAACTTTTAAGTTCTGAATCTTGCAACCACCAATGTCGAAACTTTTGGCAGCTTTGGTTTACCAGGAAGTTTTTTACCAGACATTACTACTTCCTATCGTAACTAAACAACTTGGAAATATTGTGCTGTGGGATAAAAAATTTTTCTATCAATGTTGTCTTATCAACCTAACGCACTCACTAAGCACATAAGCAAATCATTTAGGCTTTACCAAGCCATCTAATTACTTGCTATTACGATACAATTATCTGCTTGAAGCAGCTTCGTTGCATTATAATAAAAATTCCAAATAATTGCAGGTAGCTGATTATGCTTTGTCCTGATGTTACCCTATTAAAAACGTCATAAAGAAGAGAAGTATATATTTTTTGTGATGAAAGAGGTGTGAAAGTTTTCATCTTGAAAACCTGTTGAAACAGGTTTTTGGTGAGGAATTTGTTACCTTCTGAAGTGCTAAACCTGCCAAACAATTTGTAAAATCCTGCTAGGAAAATCAGCTAACTGCTAGATTGAAAATTTTACAGCCAACAGTGGGAAAATCCTGCTAGATTTCGCAGCAAATCAGCTAAAATGGCAACAGTGGGTGACCGCAATCTTATGTCTTTTGTTACGTGACTATACAGAAAGAATCAAACAGGGATCTCTGGACACAGACTACGTTCAACTGAAAAGCTTCGCTTACTACTTATGGCAAATTTAACAAAATACTGACTTCTTAGAGTTAGACTGAAAAATATTTTCTGCATAATGTAATAAATTAGATTTATTAAACCGCGGGGCCCGTAGCAATTGCTACATTTGCTACTATTGTTAATCCGGCACTGCTGTTGCTGCAACATGATACTGTAGATAAAAATGTTGTTTGGAATCTACGTAGTCGTGTTCAATTTCGTTCAAACCAGCACGAAAAACTTCTTGTAACTTACCTTTTCTTCACTTTGAGCTTCGTGCCTCAGATTGTGCTAACTAAGCTCAACAACTACATAATTCCCTTTTTTCTAATCTGACGACTTTAGTCTTATGAAAAAAATATCGTCTTTGAGAACAGTGAATGACATTGTTATTACTCCACCGTAATAATAGCATTGTCTGTTTTCATTACCATTTGCATTTTCTTAGATGCTTACAACGTTCACAAGCCTAGCAACAAAAATTTTGCATCCGTGAAAAAACAAACTTTTCGCTGAACAAAAAAGTGCACATCAACGTTGAATAAAAATCGCCAGTTTGTTTACTAAGCGATATCAGTCGTGAGCAGCATTACCTATGCCAGTGGTTCTCAAAACTTTTTTTTTAAACTTACGCAACGGTCCCCTAGCAGTTTTTAAAGGCTCACGGTCCCCTTAAAAAATCAACACAAATAAACACGAAACAACACGTTCGTTTTTTATTGTACCAATGTGACTTGCTTCTGTGCTATCGACGCGTGCTTGCGTAGGTTCCACGTGGTCACCGCATTTGCGTCGGGTATGAGTAGGGTTGCCAGATGGCCGGTATTGCACCGGCCTGGCCGGTATTTTATTGCTAATTTAGTAGAGGCCGGTAAAAGGCCGGTATTTTGAAAATCAGTGCTTGAAGCGGGTATTTCCAAAATAAATAATTTGCCTTAACTTCAGAAAGAACTAAAGCAGAATTTCTTTAAATTATAATGACTCTAATAGTGAATCTTGTCAGGACATTTTCTTCAGCGAAGTTTATTTGCTTTGACGCAATACTTGGTGTGATTATCACTTCACACACACCGAAATATAATGAGCCAGCCAAAATACAGGCAAGTTTATTCATTGCGGCTTAAACAATATTGATTATCTCTGTTTTCCCTGTGCCACTTACGAATTACGACACAGCTTAGATCTGGCACTGTTGAGCAAGGGCGGATCCAGAGGGAAGATCGCCCC
>Ga0210059_1002931_pt1 | contig 27012 bp, 16 predicted proteins | sample Ectturendosymbi2_FD_188042 | JGI IMG/M metagenome (GOLD analysis project Ga0210059, IMG submission 188042) | Ecteinascidia turbinata endosymbiont from Florida, USA - Sample 2 (SPAdes) (version 2) | ecosystem: Host-associated > Tunicates > Ascidians > Unclassified | place: Key West, Florida... | reverse complement strand
AGTATAAGTATGCTTGTCGGGCAGCCTTGTGCTTTTCTCTCACATCCTTGTTCCATCCCGGAACATTATGCTTTTGTTTTGGACTGTTAGTTAACACTTCACTTGCTGCTCGTTTGAGTGCCTCTATTATGTTTGTGTAAAATTTTTCTAGCATGTCAATGTGCTTTTGTTTTTTGCACATAGGATTGTCACATGAGGTAAGTTCTTCAAATGAGGGTATTTTTGAGAGCCATATCTTTTGCTTGCCTGTTGATATTTCAGTTTTTGTTGCTGTGTGGCTTTGTTCCAGTTCATATTTTTTTTTAGTATTACATTGTTTGCTGAACAAACAATTTAGTATTACATTGTTTGCTGATGATGTTAATTAGTATATGTCAGCATTTTTCACATTTGTCTCTATTAACAACCAGGGCTGGGGAGCCGTCCTAAAACTGACACTGCTCCGGAGCTCTTCTTTTCATGAACATGGCTCCGGAGCTCTTGGTTTGCATGGGTGTAGCTCCGGAGCTCTCCTTTTTCATAACATGGCTCCGGCTTCTGTCCTTTCTTGGTCATGGTCGTCAGGATTTTTTCCATGTGGTGGCAAAAAAATCCAGGGTGGAAAAAATTTTGCGCCCAGAGGGGAAAAATATTTTCAACTGTCTTGGTCGTCGTCAGGAATTTTTCCAGCGGGGAAATAGCAGATTTTTTCAGAGCGGTCAAAAGTGGTGAAATTTCATTTTTTCCTCTCGAAACTAAGAAAACAATCTTTTTTTGCTAAAATTGTTGCAGGAAAATGTCGAACTTCAAAATCAATAACGTGGGGCATTTTATGTGGTGTAGAAAGGGTAAAGCGTTTTGTGAATGCCCATTTGCATAGCATCGTCACAAAAATGCGCTTCTTTGGCAGCAGTAGCCAGGTATATTGCGATAATTTACACAATAGGCTATCTGCAGGTTTTCAAAGCAGGACACTTCTTTTCGAAGAGGCATTGCCATGTTCTTTTACGAAACCACATACTATGCTTGCTGCTCTGTAACATGCTCATACTCATGTTACTTAGCAAGACAGCGTCACTTCGAAACAAGTGCTGCAAACGTCTCGGAACTCATTCAGAAACCAGAACTAAGTCTTAACGATTAAGATTTATTCCAATCAAGCCACGTAGTCTTATACTGTGTGAAAAGATGCCTGCATAAGCGTAGTTTAAGCCAGGGGTTAACGATCCGCAGGCCACATGTGGTCCACCTCAGTGTTTTTCGTGGCCCGCGGAAGCATTCAGGAAAAATAATAAAATCACTTCCTACAACTTAGCCTCTAAGTTGAATCGAAACTAGCTTCTATTTCCATTAGATTCTTCTGATGATTAGAAGGTACGGCCCTCCGCTAAAAGACGGCCTTCTCAAAATGCCCCCAGAGCAGGGTCGGATCCAAAGGGGGGGGCGATCGCCCCCTAAAACTTGCGGAAGTAACTTTATTCACCATGATTTTGTACAATTATGAAACTGTAATTCGGAAAACAACAACCGCGATTTAAGGCCATTTTATAGTTTATTCTTTTGTCACAGCAGTGTTGTGAAGTATGCATCATCTCTCTTACAGCAGTGAAGCCGTTACGGGACTTGACTACCAAATATTTCTGAAATCGACCCCCACCATAACTTTGCTGGCTGAATCCACCCTTGCCCCCGAGCCAAATTAATTATGTATACGCAACACGTAACATTATAACTAGGGCAACCAAAATTCAAAATTTTTCTGTCTTCTTTAAAGCTTATGAAACGTCCAGAAACCAAGTTTTACGCTGATGCCATGAGCAACTCCCAAGTTATGAGGTCAAAAAAAGTCAAAATTTATCGTTAGGTCAAACTTTTCTTGCAGCAGTTTCTGTTTGATATTTTTTTGAAACTATACCAACAGATATTGATGTGCTTTTGCAAGTTTAGTTGCAATTCTGTAATAGTAATGCGTTTGTTGTGGCTTCTGACGTAATGTTGTTTTGCCCGCGGTTACCGGACGATTGAATATTATGGAGGTTGGACGTGGTTGGCACGAAACGTGGTCTTAGAGCAATTTGGTAAATGCCCAATCCATTGTTGGTTTGCTAAATGCTCAATCGATTATGCATATAGTATTTTAACTCAATGTTCTCAAGTTTTACTCCGCTGTAAGTAATAATGCATTTATAAATATATTATGCAACTAAATTTTTTAAAGCTTGAAGTATAATGCATGAATATGCTTCGAGTTTGCTTCAACACCTAAGGCAGGGGTCGGCAACTTGCAGCTCCGGAGCCACATGCGGCTCTTTTGCTCCTCTAAAGTGGCTCTCTAGATTTCACAAACCTTGGAATTATAATTTGCATTTGATTGATACTAGAATTAAGTTGACTGCAACTTAGCCTGTACTCCTATGCAGTCGCATAAAAAATAAAACGAAATCAATCCATGTGCTGGAGGATGAAGCAGAATGGCTCTTTTGTAAGAAAAGTTGCCTACTACTGACCTAAGGCTAAATTATTTTTAAGTGGCAAACGCAGGAAATTTATAGGTCAAAATATGTAAATTATAAAGTCAAATTTTAAGTTACGTCAAAAAATTTGTTGCCCTAATTATAACTGTGTGTGAATCTTTCATTACGTGCTAAATCACCATAGTCCAGTTGCTCGACCGCCCGACGATGAAACGCAACCAGTTATTTTGAAAATGACTTTTTCAGCTTACCCCCATCATTCAAGAAGCGGTCTGTCGTTTACAGACAAGACATAATTGTCGCAACAATCACACTGATCATCTCTACATACGATCAACGCAACTTCAACAAACCACACAAAAAGGAAAAGTGATCACACATCTTAACACGCTTTGCGCGATTATGTTTTAAAAGCTCGCGATTTTCACGAATACTGAAAAAATTTCCATCAACAACAAACACTTTTGCAAAACCGATGGACACGGGTGTTAGCGTGAAATTAGTTAAGTATAGCCGCACGGCTTAGCCGGAGATGCGGAAATTGCAAAACCATCAGTGGGATCTTTTAGTGCGTGAATCTGCTTCAAGCAATAATCGAGAGATTGTGGCTTGGTGAGCGGAGAGCCTTGTTGCAGCGTGTAAACTTAAAAGTAATACAAGCGAAAAATGAAGCAAGAAAACGTGGCGGCGCACGAAGCTGCCGCAATTTTGCCGTTACAATACGCCGGCAAAGCTTTATTACAGTCGAGAATATAACTAAAGTATCAGAAAACGCAAACCACGGGAAGGTTGCAAATCTTCCATACAAGCCGCGAAGGATGAAATCAGTAAATTTCTACATGGAAGCTATTTGTCGACAAACAATAATACATTTTGAACTGCGATCGTAAAACACCACGCATTGACCATTCTCCCTAGTCAAGCATTACACTAGCATTGGACCATGGCTGGCGAAATGAGCTATAAATGCGAGTGCGACCCTAACTCTAAACACCTTGCCAGAAAATCTTTAAAAATAGCCGAACGCCAAAGCAATGGAACGCAGAGGATAGGAACGCTCGTGGTTTGCTGCATGTCTCGAGCCATCAGATTCGAAGAACACAAACCAGGATAAAACTTATACATCAGATTTTAACGATCTCTAAATTTTTGACAACAATGCCTGCATCGTCAGAGTCACTCAATGAAGAAGCCGCTTGAGATGGCGACTGTCTTTTCCGTTCTTCATTTCGCTTTTTTCTCTCTCGTTTGACAAGTTCTTTTCGATTTTTGTTGCTTAGCTGAAAGAGATGCAGGAAAGTCTCAATTTTCGTTAGGCAACAGAAAGACCAATTTTGCGGTAAGACTCAAGACACCAGAATCTGTACAGCTTCTGCGAACGTCCAACAGTAAATCATTATCTGCGCGTATATAAAGCGCAACATTGCTTTTGTGAGGAGAAAGTTACAAATTCAACGCAGAGCAATCAATGGAAAGTTTCCAAGCTTAGGATGCCTTCTGCTTAAGAAATATTGGGCTTAGATGTGTCTGCTGCTGGCAGACAGCTGTGAACTAATCGGAACAGGACCACTGACAACTGTATCTGCGTGTGAGGTTGACAATCTGGCAGGCTCTACCCTTCTGTTGCTCACACACCACGGGCCTTCCTCACCCTCGTGAATAGATAATAATCGTAGTTTAAAAGAGCTCCTGCAACCTTCTACTTTGTCTCAGAGTCAAGTTGTTCGAATGCTGCCTTGTTATGTTTGTTTTAACTGATAAGAGTATTGTCACAATAAACGAATTCTTTGATATATTTATAAAATCTAGAAACTCGATTTTCATTGACGCAATCCGATCGACTGTCTCGTAAATCCTTGCTTTGAAACAAGTCTCTAAACAATAAATCTCTAAGCAAGCAAGTGGTGACTGCAAGCTGGAAAGTCGTTCCAGGTTCGGCCACTGCGTGGCGACAATGTCAAATGTAAATACGCTTTTAGCTGAACCATTTTGCGTCCACAGGCAAATGTTGATATAGTAAATCTCTTTAGGAAAGTATGAAAACCAGAATTTTTACTCGTAGATCCGCCGAGATTTTTTTTGTCTGCTTTCGTTAATTCATTCCTTTAAAGGAAGTGTCACATATAAAAAGTACCTTTCGAGTAGGTTGGCCAACGTTCGTTTTCTTCTTACCGCTATCTTGAGCGTTGGTTGAAAGATTGCCACCAAATAAACGCGTACCAGTTCCATTCGCATCCCACAGCCGCGTTGAATTTTTTCTTGACACTGACGTATGCGCAGCTTCCTCGTCTGGAATCGAAAACCAGTGACTAAAATAACGCAAAGTGAGAAAACATTTCACATACAAGCGTTGCTAGAAAGTAACGAGTTAATGAAACAACGCAACAGTACCGAGTGAAGGTTCAAATCATCGTATAACCACATTTTTATAATAGGTGCTGGTCACTCATACCCGACGTTTCCGAGGTCACCAACTGCAGAATAATTCCAATTGTTTGGTCCACGTCGTAATCTGAATCTTCCAGCATTTGCTGTATCAACTTCGTGTCCTAAACAAAACACCTTACTACTTTCCAGGCAAAGCAAGAATTTTGTGCAGAATACAGCTTGGAACAAATACAGCTTGGAACAAGGTTATCCTCAGAAGCATCAGAATACAGCGAACGAAAGTGGGTATGCGACACTAACGGTAGATTGGCAGGAATTGCCTTTCAACGCTTGATAATTTTGTTAATGTAGGGGCGCTGAGCCGGTTACTTGGTGCTGTTTTCTGTTTTTTAGCCGTGATGCTTGCCCTCAGCTTCCTGTGTACACCACCCCGGTCAGTGGTTGCAACAGCAGGTACAAGAACGTCGACATGCAACATGGAACACGCTACCACGCCTGTCTCAAACACGTACCTGACATCCCGTGACATTCGCAATTTGTTGAATTTGCTTCTTCACCGGCGCATTCGGTGAAGCCTGCTTTCTTTTGGCTTCACGCTTGAACGGCATTGGCTTATTCTCTGTCTGTAAATATGTTGTCGATCAGAACAAAACACAACTTTCGCGACAATACTACAGCGTGACGGACGTTGGATCAACTGCAAATACCAGGCTTCTGTTTGAAAGTGAGGAAAAAAACAAAAACTAAGCACCAAGCTGGAGGTTAACCAAATGTTATTGTACAACAAATCAAGGCATTTGCGCCAAAAAGATAAAAAATGTCAAAAGTTCATGGTTAAATAATGCAGAGTGTGGCTCATGACTGATATATGTATATTTTGAAAAGCAAAGCTGCTCTTTCTTAGGTTACAAAACTAGTCTTGCGAAAGTCCAAGTAATAAAATGCAATTACATCATGGAGTGCAAGCAAGGAGTGTGTTTAAATCCGAATTGTTTTGCAACGAAACAAAATAAACAAACGACGTTTGTTGGGCTGAAGTACAGCTCACAACACTTTCTGCATGCGCGGTATGACGAAAGCAAACAGCAAAGCGGTACAATTTCATTAAATAGCTTTAGAACAAGAAGTTGGCGATTGTAAAAAGATACAAGCTGCCAAAGAAGAGACCGTGTCATCAGTTTATTTGTGGGCTAACGCAATCGTGAGCTCAGGTACGCCGGAAAGCGGGGACATTGCCCTCGGGGACGGAAAGCGGGGACAATTTCATGGTTTATCAAGATCGAATTGAAGCAAATTTATTGCAGCTATTCGCGCATCCAGAAAATTCACAACAGTTTTGTCAATTTCTGTTATTATTTTTGAGGTCAACATTGCTACTGAAGAGAAACAAGCATACTTGGTAACGATTTTTTCGTATTTTATGTTTGCATTTCCCTAAACATTTTTACTGCCCCCCTGCCCTACTGCTGCTTCGGCGTCCCTGCGTGAGCTACACCAAAATTTGCATTAAATACTAAATTCTCCAACAAAACGATAAACCAGAATACTCAAGTGAGTGTGCATTAGGGCGATTGAACATTGTAAATCTCAAGAAAAATTTTGCCTTAAACACACGTCAGCATCAAACGCATACTTTTGTGATTTTCTGTCAGTTTGGCAGCAATGCCACGCATACTTTACCAATGTAAAACCTGTACCGTTGAAAATGGCTTGCTTGTATCCCAATACACTCAATAAATGACGCTAGCAAAAGTTGTTCGACAGTTTTATGTCTTTTCCGTGAAACTCCAACAACACAACAAATAAGCGAAACTATACAAGATCACCAAACACGTTTTTTGACTAAACGAGATGGCAGGGCACCACCACAGATTTAATCAAATAACAACCCAGGTGACTTCAGCACGCGTTAACATGGGAGAACACAAAAAAAACAAGGAAATGTCTGGTAGTAAAGGAAAAACTAATATACCTACCAGTGGAATCGCCATTACAGCAGTTCGATTTATGTTAGCTCGCTCCCCTTTGCAGAACGCCATGAAATACCCACACCAAGCCCACCGGGTGTGGCAAATGTCAGCACTGTTTTTAATTTTTCACAGTATATTGATGACGGTACTGAGACTGCTTCGGAAGTCACTTGTATTAAACAAATCAATACTGTTCCGTGTATATAGATGGGAAAGCTTCCGCAGCGTGACTGGCATGCACCGACAGTGACAAGGAAGCTCACAAGCTTTTTATATAAAATACTCGTATGAAGTCTAAGGACCAGGCGACAGAAATGCAATGATGAAGAACAGCACCAATGTTTGTTTGCGCACATTGTTTTTTAAGGTGTTTTGAGGGACCGAAACGGTCTCTACCGTAGAACTTCGATTTACGACCATCACAAAAATACACAAAAACCTCGCTTTATCACCATCTCGGCATTCAGATGTAATAGTTGCAGTCTCTCAAAATGTCTTAACGGTCACCAACGTCAAACCTTAAAAAAAACCTGCTGGTGTAAGTGATCGTTCTTGCAAAATTAAGCTGAATATGTGATGCTTCTACCACGCGTTTCATACACGATGTGCGTCACTAGTTTAACAGGTAATATCCATCCAAACATCCTGTACGTCACGACGCCCGAAACAAAGCCAGCAAGAGCTAGCTAGCTCACACTGCAAGGAAATTCAGAACTCAATCGCTACTGATAAAATGGCATGCCTACCCACCAGCAGTTTTACATTTGCTGATGTGTCTGAGTTATCGCCCTGCTTTCGTACACTGGAATAATGATCTCCATTGTGGTACGCAATATGAAGCTGGCGAACATTCGGCCGATCACTTCCATTTATCTGCAACATCCACCCAAGGCAGTAAGTATAGTTCGTTCTATTTCGACACGTACAAGCATCTGATTGACACAAAAGGGGTACTGCGGTCAATAATACGTAGTTCGTAGCGCATCCACCGTAGACTTTCCTATTTGAGATGGTTTAAGTGAGAAAGCTTATGGCTGTTGCAAGGATAAAGGATCTCGAGCATTTCGTTCACACAAAATGGGACTTGCCCTTTGCGTCACAGCACCAAAATTTGAACAAAACATGCTTTATACTCTTGTTAAGCAGCTGTTCGACAAATCCGTTATGACCATTCAACAAGGAGTTACGAGACCCTAAAACCTTACAACAAGACTCAAGGATGGGAACCACTGCTCGATGGTGATTTGGTCATGACATTTGCTGTGAGTAAAGTAGGATACTCTCAATTTACTTGATTCCATCACTATTTCGGTGCCGATATAACTTTGTATTTTTAATGATGTATTTACAGGAGTCGGGTTCCAATATTTTCTTTCTCCATCACATAAGTAAATTAAGATTTTGAAAATGACGAGATTGCAAGTTGCATGCGGACGGGTTGTTGGCGTTCAGTTATGGAATGCCGTGCACTTAAAAAAAACACTTTCGTTGTGCGAGACAGCCGAATTTTTTGTGACTCACAAAATAATTATGACTCCAATTCGCAACCAAAATAAAATGAAAACGGGCTAGATACGTCGATATTTTTTACTGCTAATAAAACCTTTTTAAATGCGACCGATTTTTAAAGGAAAACGGTGCAATCTGTGTCTGTTGTGCAGAACGGGACCAGTCCACCGAGAGGTTGGCGGCTCCTTGTTTATCACAATACAGTTTGCCATGTAGATTAATGTCAGGTTTTATGCGGCAACGGCTTCAAGGGCCTGATATTTGCAGAGCACAGTAATGGTTGATCTACCACAATCGAAAAACATGAAGCCGTGGTACGGAAAATGAAATGGTGACACATGGGAAGCGCGCATAATTTCACATACGTGGTGTTTCTAGGGTATGACAATCGTTTGCGTAAGTAGTCCACATTCGTCTTCAACTTGCACCGTTTGAATGGAATTAAGGTTCGTGCCGACATATAGACCTCTTTTCGCTTTTTTGTAAACATATTTCCGTGAAGCAGCTTGCAAAACAGTTTGTTCACTCCCCGTTAGATACATTAAGACGTTACTTCACTCAACTGCCCCCTTTTCCGCGATTGCCGGGCACTCACGTGTATGATAGCTCATCGTCTTGAGCTTCATTTGTCCAATTTCGCTGAGGACGAAAACAGTTGCTTTTAAAACGTTCAAAAGGGCCTCACTTAAATATGCGGCTTTTGCGCAATCGTTTCCAGTGAGACTTGGCAAGACTTTCACACGTTACTCAATTCAAACTTGTTGCTCGTCTGAAGCTTGAGGTGGCGATTACCCAGTGACAAAGTACCTGCCTCTCAATGAAAAAGGTTGGATGATCAACCTAAGGTCATTGAGTGAGTTCGTCCTGACTGGGAGCAATTTTCAGGTTTCGGCCTGCCGCCAATTGCCGACACCCTATAAAAAATTACGAACTTCCACTACCCGTCGATTTCTTAACTATAATATAATTACATCACGCTTACCGTCCACATTGAAGTGTTCAGCTGATGTATGACAACATTTACGCCATTGTTTCGTGCAAACGCAACGATTGCGTCATTTCCAGCATACGTCCCGTCCAGACGAAGTTTCGACACTAAACACAAACAGACTTTTGTAAAATATGAACAACATGTGAGATCGTTCGCGGCACAAGTAACCACAGAACACAAAACCTAATCTTAGATCAGTGTTTCCCAATAGATCCTAGTAAGACAAGCGCTATCACTATCTCAAACGTGTCTGGGCTTACCCGGCAAAGGTTCCGTGAACTGAACACGTTTGGGTAGGACTGGTTTACAGCAAAGCGCACCACCAGTGGCGGCGAAAATTGTTGGGCAGTGTTTCAAGTGACATTCCCTCTTATGTTCTGAAGCATGAAATATGTTAATACCCATCCATCTGGGGTGCAAAAATGCGGTCGCGCACTCGCTCCGCGCAACCAAAAACTTGGAATGCGCGAACGGGATTTGCAACGAAGTAGCAGTGCGTGTCCAGACGACCCCGGTTAATTGTACATTGGTTAAACGCGTAAAAGCCAAGAAAACATTCCTACGTGAAGAAAATAATCCTGTTAATAGCATAAACCAGTTATTCGCACAACAATGTTGTGTTCATTCGTAGATTTGTATCATTTAATCGCATATTTCACTTCAATGAAGTACAAAGTGCGCTGTGCCAGGAAAACCGCAGTGCCATTAATTCGATTAAGCAACTGCCCCCGTTGGGATGGCCAGAAAACGATGTTACCACCTTCGGCCCAGATGCTAAAATCAACACTGCAGGTTCAACCACATGCGGTGAATTTGCAGATTCATGTGATTAGACGACAGCTTTGCTAAATAATTGGCCTTGCATAACAAAAAACGTTCTAGTGCCAGTACACAAATATTTTTTTATGTTCTCAAGGTCACTGTCTAATCTTAAAGATATGTACACGACAGCTTTTTTGAGACATAAACGTGTTCACATCCAACATTCTACGATTGATACAAACAAATATTACGTCACACACACACAGTGCGCACGTTAAAGATATCGTGCAATGTACGGCCCTGCAACAACTGAAATTACGTTGCAATTGATGACCGTTGGTTTGCTAGGCACTGCAGGATTTCATAAATTAAAATAGCGGGAACATGGGGTTTTTTCAGCATCTAGATTCTAGAAGCAAGAGGTGGCCACGGATCCGGATTGCCGGAGTTGACTTCTGGTCCGAAAAAAAACGCAAAATCCTGCCGGAGTGAAAAATTCGCGAAAAACCGGACCATCAGTCACTTTTTATTTTCGGCAGTAGCAGGAGTTTGTGCGGTCTCTATAAATGTCATCGCTTAAGTAAAATATTGCTGAATTTCGGTTGGGTCAGTGGTTGCCAGAGTCTGAACAGGAGTCGCATTCTCAAATTTGTAAAAAATTTGGACCAGGATTCTAAAATTTTAGAACAGCAGCGGAGTCAGAGTCTGAAAATGTGATTCCAGCCATCTTTGCTGTAAGCACTTATATATTCACAGTTCTAGAAATCTCCGTGTTCAGCGGCAAGGTACTAGATATCAGCGGTGTTACGTACCAAGCAAGTAGACAGAAGTAGAGTAAGGCGGCAAACTTGCGGATATTTGTCTGATACGGACAATCGCATATTCCGCTTAAACGCATAAAACATTTCGGCAAATGTGATTAATTAACCGGATATGTGCTTAACCGGTTTCGTCTGCATAGAGTGTAAGATTAAGACATGCCTCAGGTGGGCAGAGGCGTCTACATAATTGAACGAGGACAGCCAACCTTATCTTGTCGGTACACATGTGAAGGAAGATAGCCTACTTCATTCTTGTCCGTAAATATGTGAAAGAAGATAGCTAACCTTAATTTCGTCTGTAAATAGGTAGAGGCAAGAAAAAAATTGCATATTTCTTTCCTAGGTTGTTTACATTTTATTCTTTCAGCATATGAATGCTGTATGGCAATGCTTATGTGTGCGCTACTAAAATTCAAAGAAACTTACACGCAAGAAAAAGCGTATTTTTCGGCTCACCACAAAAATCAAATGAATCTAACAGTTCAATGGGAAGGTTGGCAGTTTTGGATATATTACACAATTGAAACGTTGTGCAGTACGGCATCATTCAACTTTTCATTCCAGTTCGTCAACTGAATCGATTGTAGGCAATTCTCACGGTGACTTAGGTGACTTTCCTATTTTCGCCTGCTATCGCTGGAACCAGTGAAACCAAAAAAAAGTTGATCAGTAAGTCTGTTGACTTTTAACTGAAACTGCCGGTAAGAGGAACAGCAAATACTGGGCACACTGCTAGCTTCAAACCCAATCGTTTGTCAGCAGCAACCACCTACATCTAAATATGCCTTGTTTCACTGTTGCAGTCAGCCTTTCTGGTACAAGCCGCAGCTCATATCTTCAAACAACATTTGGTTTGACAAGGCATTTGATAAATACTGGTATTTGTTTCAACGAAATAACTTGCATAAAAGTGTGAGTTGAGTGCTACATACCATAGTCTTCAAATTGGCAATCATCTTCCACAAATGGTTCAAAATCACTTCTGTGGTCGATCATGTACTTCACAGTCTGTTCTCTATGTTGCAAATGTTTTTGCGAGTTTCCCTCAAGTTGATCAGCCAAAGCACGAAAAAGACAATTGCTATAAAAAAATATCTAAATGAAGCCACAACAAAACGAAATGTATTAAAGGATATATCCACACTTGAAAATATGGTTAAAGGTAAAAGTGAAATGCTTTAGGACAGGGGTGTGCAACCCGTGGCCCACAGGCCAAAAGTGGCCTGGGAGCTGAAATTTTATGGCTCGTGGAAAGGTCCAGATTTTAAAAGGGTATTGCCAAGCAAGTTGTCTACCTAGCAAAGCTTAATAAATGCAGCTGTGGCCCATGGACCAATGTGGTTGTGTGTATTTGGCCCAGCAGTGTTGCATCATTACACACCCCTGCTTTACGATGTTGCAGACTAACAGCATTATTAAGAGTATATACATCACAAACATTTTATTCTATAAACTGTAATTAAAAGGTATATAATTGTACTAGTTCATTTTTGCAATTAACAATGAAGCCTTCAAGTCCAACATTACTTTTACACTGCGGAAGTAAAAGATTCAGTAAATGAGAAAATCACTGAAAGCAGAACATTTCGATATTTTCATTAACTCCACACAAAAAAACAACATGTATGGACAACTTACTGCCATTTAAGACTTTAGACATATGTACAACAACAGATGAAAACAAACTTCTTATCTGTACAACTGTACCTAATCCTAGTCACTTCAGAAAAGCCTACGTCTCTCAAATTCTTTCTGCAACCTGCATTAAGCTCTACAAGAAAAAAGGAAAACATGAGACAAGAAATTTTTACATTTACACCAATGTACAACCTCACATTATAAAACTGTAGGAACAATGAAGCCCAATCACATAATTAATGAGGTTTACTGCATTAAATCAGAGCTAAAAGTAGTGTTTACATCAGGTACGCTTCACAGGAATATTACATTAAAAAGCAAGCTTAATTGGTCAAGTATGGTTACTTTCTTATGAAAATTTAAGGAATACAGCATATGTATCAGTGGTTCTTAAATGGGGGAGAGGCTCGAGCCCTTATGTACTCTACAACATGGAAAGTTTGATCACTAAATTCAGCAATAGATATAGTTCGTTGTTTTTACAACTTATTTAATGTCACAGGGGTTTGAAACAAAGAACATCACTTAAGGGAGCCATGGTAGAAAAAAGGTTAAGAACCACTGGTAAATATATGGATGACTGTTCCAAACACCCTTTGAAAGATTCATAAATGGTTATAAAGTAAGCAAAGCAACAATAGCCCTCAAACGTTTTTGTTAAAATTCACTGCAAGAATGAAATGCATTAACCTGTATTGCAAATAGTGCATACAAATGGCGATTGTTACACCAGAATATGCAGAGACAATTATTTTTAATCACAGAAACATTTTTGCATTGCTGCTTTTGTTCTTTATTTGTACAAAACAGATGGCTTCATGTCTACACAACTTATGTTTCTAGAACACTTACAAAACTTCTTTATATGTAGTGGATACTTGTGATTAGTAACAACTAATGGAACTTCAACTGAACTGTTCATTGTGCTTACTTATTGATCATTACATGAAAAATTAATTCAAACTACCACAAATGAGACAAAGTGGTATACTTCAAAGTTGTTTTTTGATATTTGAAATTGCTTCAATGAAAACTGACTCATCAAAAATAACATCAAGCTGCACTGCCACTGTATGTATGAAATTACACTAACCCATCTCCAGGAATATCTCTTAGTTTTAAACCAATACTTGCAAGCTGATTTGCAAATCCAGCATAGTTTTCATCTTCAAGAAGATAGGATGAAGCTATCTGTAACACAGCAGTAAACACCAATATCATTGCTGGAGCCACTACGTCCATAACTGCATTCACTGCAAGCAAATTTTATTTCAAAACTAGTTTTAAATAGCTGTTTGGTACAAGCTTTTTCCTAAATTAAAAATGAACAGGCAACAAATCTTGTGAAGCTGTACACATTTTATCCTAATCAGGAAATTTTACAAGTTGTATGGCTTTTATCAATTACAGCAACTTCCATATGTCACACAAAAATATCTTAATGCAGATATTAGATTATGAAAAAGTTCATGCAAAAACAGATTTTGTTAACACCTTTGCTGCCAGTATGATTTAGCCTAAATCAAGCAGTTTTCGGTTGTCTTACAAACTGCATAACTCGCCACAGGCGATTGTGCTAGAGAGCTGTTCAAACCCTCAAAAGTCTCAGCAAGTCTTTAAGTATGCAATGAGAAAACAATTTTTGGTTTTAGGTTTCAGATGGTTTGTTAGTGGCATCATAAGTAGAGTAGTTTTTTGCCTTTTTGGCCCACTTCATTTGGCCCTAGGCCCAAATTGACAGATGGTAGCATTTTGCTCAAGTTTTTATTAGAAACTAGGCTAAAATCCGAGTATTTTGAGACTTTGGATGGGTTGCTGGGATTTCAGGTTAAAAGTTATGACCAAAAAAACAACAAAAAAATTAATTAATCCCATAATTAGATTATTAACACTTATTAATACTTTCGCATCTAGCTGAAATCCGGAATTCCCACGCCACAACAGGATCGCATGTGGCTTTGCATGGGAATTTCTTCGGTACGGTCAGTGCTACAGACCTGGTAAAAAGCTCAGAAGACGCGGCAATTCTTCTAGTCTGCACTCGAAAGAATTTTTTGCTTGGGGGATGCGGGTTTTTTGTGAGTGACATCATAAGTGGAGGACTTTTAGGCCACCTTGGCCCACTTTGCCTGGCCCTGGGCGCTAACCGCTAGGTGGTAGCATTACACTAAAGTTTTTACTGCAAACTAGGCTACAATCTGAGTCTTTTGATACTTTGGATGACCTGCTGGGGTTTTGGGTTCAAAAATTATGATGTAAGTTAGTAAAAATATTTGACTAATTAGCTAATTACATAATTAATTAACTTGTTTATTTTAGATCATAACTTTTGAACCAGAAATGCTAGAAAGTCGACCAAAGGCTCAAAAGACTCGGACTTGACCCTAGTTTCCAATGAAAACTTCAGCGAAACACTTTGGCCTAGCGGTTGGGCCCTAGGCCAGGCAACATGAGCCAAAATGACCCCAAAACTACTTCACTTATGACGTCACTCACAAAAAATCTGCATCCCCAACCAAAAAATTTGTTTTCGAGTGCAATCTACTAGACTGGCCGATCCGTTTGAGCCCTTGAACAGCTCTCTAGCGCAATCGGCAAAGGATCTAGGGTGTTGGTAAGGCAATCGAAAACTGCTGTGTTTTAGGCCAAAATCGAAGTATGAATATATCATACGCCGGCTCTCTAAGTGTTAAAGTGAAACATATTTCTTAAAATTGTACTACGTTTAGCATAGTCACAAGACGTTCAGCAGATAGTAGTAGTGTCAGCAGATGACTTTTAACTCCAGATCAAAAACATGTGGATCATGGCAAAACTCTTTTACCACCACTATCAGCCACTAGTAATGCTTTAAACAGACTTCTTTTAATATATCACTGAAGTCACAAAAGAGTTTACACATCTTCAGGAGATTATATTTTTCATTCACAACATTTCATCATAATTTCAGTTTAATAACTCCAACTTTTTTTAAATTTACTTTTCATGTATTTGCAAAATGTTTGTTTTAGCAAATGAGATTTCTTGTCAAGCACAATAAACAACTTTTATGACTAATGAATGAGAATATGCAGCAACACAGAACTATTTGGGTTCAGTTGAATGCAGCAGACAAAAATTAATTTGCAAGAAACACAAATCCATTCGAACAAATAATTTTTGGCAATGGAATTGCATTAACAAGGCAGTGTTTGCCTGTAAGTTAATACAAGTGAATGCAGTTTTAATGCCTCATTTCTGATGTAGTACAAGTATTAGATAAAAGTACAACAGAGTACAAGACAAAACTGCATGGAAATAGCTGAAATAAACATTTCTGGTGGATGATATATGACGAACAGTTGCAACTGGGATGTTTTTTTATAATAATTCAAGTAGCATAAATTAGCAATCCTTGAAAATTGTCTTCAAAATCAACTGAAAATTTGTGAAAAAACATGAAAAGGTAGCTGACTATCAAGGACCAACAACCTTTTTTTATTACTTGCTTATATCAAATCGTTAGATTTGCAAGATCAGTAGCATGCACCTTTTTGTGTTTTTGTCATGATTTACAATCCTGTGTTTGTCACATTCATAGCAACCTTTGCAAAACTGTAATTGAAAATATTAGTAATTTAGCATATTTTTGACAGAGTTTAAAGAAAACAGTATCGATCAGCATAGCAAACAAGCTGCACTTACTATACAGTAATGATAGCTTCATCAGTGCTTAAACTACTGGGCTGACCTCTTTCTGTCGCTTGTTGGCCTGATGGGCTTTTCTTGTTGCTCGCTCGTCACGTTTTCTGATTTGCTCAGATTTCCTTAAGTTCCTGCTTTCTTTAGCAGACATTTTGAAGGAAACACACTGCTCTTCACAATTTATAGCAATTTACAGCATGAGACTACCCTAAAAATTGTTACTTATTGAACATAACATAGAACAAGACTGTTCCCAACTAAATACAAAAGCACAAGATAGGTTTAAACCTCATTTCAGTAAAGTGCAATGACAACAGCAATATTTTCAACCGTGCAACTCTTTCTTTCCTATCGTGTCTGAACCAAACTAGCAAATAAAATAAATAAAAATCATAGCATTTTGAACCTTCGCATGCAACGTAGCACAGCAGCACTGCCATCTTTGAGTAGCAATGCTTATTGCCACCTTTTAGTGGTATTTCTTAATATAGTGTAAACAGAGAACTGTAGATCATCGGTGATTCAATTGAGGTAAACCACTACAGCAAGTACAAGGACAATATATACTATCATGGGACATATAAATTATAGCATACCACTGGAAGGCTGCAAAACTAAACTGATTGTATCACAAAACTTTTCCTTTATTTTCCAAAGAAAAACAACAAGGGAAAAATTATAATATGTAGAATAAACAATTGAAACAAACTTCTCTTGACTTAATGTCTGGGTATCTGCATGAGGTTTCACTTTCACATTCTATGTTGTATGCTACATTGGGTAACAAAAATTCTGATGCAGGCCATGTTAAATGTTCACGCAGGCCACAGGTTCTCTGCCCCTGCACTATAGTAACATTTAAAAAACATTGTTAACCCCAAGTCACAAACACATACTGGGGCCTACTAGCCAGTGGCTATGCCTTCATCTTGCATAACCCTATCACTCTTCTAAAAAATTCTAGTTTTACACAGACTTTTTTACTCAAACCAGAGATGAGTGGAGTCATATTTTTAAGACTCCAACTCCGTTCATGTTTTTTGTTTAACTCCTGCTCTTACTCCAACTCTGGAAAATTTGAAAACATCAACCAACTACAGTTAGAACTCCGAATTTTTTCATGTAATTAATATCAAATATACAGCTTTGGTTTGGATACAATGGATTCCAAATATGCAATTACTAACTGTTGATGCATATAGACAGAAAGGTATATGTGACGTACCAGCATATGTAAAAAATATTAAAGAACAAGCAATACTGTAAGTGTAAACCCCTAAATTCAAAATAACAAATGAAGTGAGATAATGGCAAACATGAACAAAATAATCCCAAGACATTTCAATCGAAAAGCATATTAATAGAAAAAATATGTCAAATCATATACATAACAATCACCATTAACATAACACAGCAGATGAGATGGTGGACAATCATTAATGGGTTTTTAAACTGTGGAAATAGTCAAATACTAGTCTGAACTTGGAATCATTAGTCAGGCAAACTACCAACATCACATTTGTTCAGGACAGCTCCAACATGGTAGAAGTTGGCCTATACAAGTGGTGACTTGACAACAATCTTCACAATGCAGATAAATTTTCTATTACTGTACAATATTTCTGATGTCAAAAATCCTGTCAGTACCATCACTGACTTGACTAAAGTATGATAGCCTACACAGGGTTCCCACACATTTAAAAAAATCATTTTCCATACTTTTTTAACAATACCTTTTCAATACTAAATTTAGAAAGTTCAATACCATTACTTCTCTTCATTTTTTGAAATTCTTAATCATGAAACCCAATTTTGCACATTGTCCAACACTGGAAGAATAATTAATGCATTATTAACTGCTTTGCTTTCAGTAAAATTCTGCTCAGATACTTCACATTTCTCTTCCATTTAGAATTTCCATACTTTTTCAATACGCAATGTACATTTCAGCCAATTTCAATACTTTTTCCAGGTCTTGAAAATCAATCTTGAAATTCAATACTGCGTGGGAACCCTTGATACACTACAGTAGGCTACAATAGGTCATTTTGGCACACTGTTATATCTTCACAATGTGTGTTGCTGACCATTACTTTCTGTCATATGTCTTGTGCTTTAGCCATACATCATCAGCTCTGTGTCATTACGGTTACTGTATAACTTTCTACTGTACATTCCCAAAGTGTATTGTCACTCGCATATTTTCTTAACAGTACCCTGACACAGGGCTCCCATTCTGTAATTTCTAAAAAAAACAGATTGCTCATGAAAAAAAAACATTTATCTACCAAAAAAACAGAAATGCAAAAAGACATATGAATACAAATACATGAGGTAAAACGGTGATTAAAATACTGATTTATTATAGTCCCTTTTTGATATTGTGTGTCTGCAGTGTTAAAATCAACATTTGGATCACTTTTTTGTTACTCAAGACATTTTATATTAACTAACAAAGCTGATAACATACTAAGTTATTAACATGTCTCATTTTTCAGGCTTAGGTATATAGTAGCTGTTTTGCTAGCTTCTTGACAATGCTTGTTTTGCATTTTTCTTAGGAGTCTTGGTTTTAGCAAGTTTGTTTTTGTTTTAACATGATTAACAAGTAAAAATATTTTTTCCAGTAATGCCGTAAAATGTGACAAACTGCAAATTTGGAGTAAGGGTCAGCAGCGTCGGTACCACCAGCGTAGGGTTGTTTCTCCAGCGCAGGGATGTACCTCCAGCGTAGTGAGTTGATTCAGAAAGCAACTGCTTGCACCTCCAGCGTAGGGAGTTGATTTATAAAGCAACTGTTTGTACCTGTGACATCAGGGTGGCTTAAGAATGCAACTGTTTGTACCTCCAGCGTAGGGAGTTGATTTAGAAAGCAGTTGTTTGTGCCTCCAGCGTAGGAAGTTGAATTAGAAAGTAACTGTTCGTGTTGAATTAGAAAGTAACTGTTCGTACGTCCAGCATAGGGATGTACCACCAGCGTAGGGGTTGATTTAGAAAGCAACTGTTTATACCTCCAGTGCCATCCCTACAACGGATGTAAAAACAGTTGCATTCTTAAGCCACACCTGCGCTGCAGGTACAAACAGTTGCTTTATAAATCAACTCCCTACGCTGGAGGTACAAACAGTTGTTTTCTAAATCAACCACTATGCTGGTGGTACAACCCTATGCTGGTGGTGAAAGCAGGTTGTTTTCTAAAGTAACTCCCCATGCTGGAGGTACAGACAGTTGCATTCTTATGCCACACCTACGCTGCAGGTACAAACAGTTGCTTTATACAGGGTGACACAAAAAAACGGTCATCACCTAAACTTGAATAACTTTTGAAATAATTGATCAATTCTTTTTATTTTTCAGCTTTCCCAAGTAGAATTAACGTTCTAAGAGTCTACCAAATTTGACCTTCGAGATGCCATGGACTACTGAGCAAAAGATATTTATAATTGAGGCATATTTTCGGCAGAAATCTATCCACACAGCTCAATTGCAATTCAAAGAACGGTTCAGATGTCGTGAATTTCCTGTCCACTCAATGATCTACAGATGGGTCAACAAGTTCAGAACCCCACACTCCCTGAGCACTGTCTGCAAAGGCCATTACACTCTGACAAGTGCACTGCCTGGGTTGCCATCTCCAAACATGGCATCATTGGACCATTCTGGTTCGAGGATGACAATGAGCGGTCAGTGACAATCAGCACCGGGCGATATGTCCAGGTGCTTGGCAAGTTCTAGCCAGCACTTGGTCGACACAGAAGGGTCGTCAGGATCCTCCAGTGGTTCCAACAGGATGGTGCCACCCCCACACCTCAAACGAATCATTGGCATGGCTACAGCAGTGTTTCCTTGACCGATTGATCTGCCGCAGGTGTGACCCGCAGTGGTCGCCGCATTCACCGGACTTGAACCCCCAGATTTTTATATGTGAGGATACCTTAAGGACAGGGTGTATGGCAACAACCCCCAGACTATCCCTGACCTGAAGGCAGCAATCACAGCGATCCCAAGGGAAGAATGCGGGAGGGTCATCGAGAACTTTGCCCGCCGGCTCCAAATGTGCCTGCAGCGCCGGGGAGCTCAATCATTTGGAGCACATTTTTTGAGCGCCAGTGAAACAAAGAGTTTTTGTAGTACAGACTTGAAACTTTGGAGATGTCTGCTACACAGGCTTGACCTAATGTAGCTGAAGTTTTGTGTCATCTAAATAAAAGTTTGGAAGTTATTCGATTTTTGGTGATGACCTTTTTTTTTGTGTCACCCTGTAAATCAACTCCCTATGCTGGAGGTGCAAACAGTTGCTTTCTAAATCAACTTCTGACACTGGAGGCACAAACAGTTGTTTCTACATCAACTCCCTACGCTGGTGGTACATCCCTACGCTGGAAGTACAACCCTACGCTGGTGGTACTGACACCACCGACCAGTCCTCCAAATATGGCCATTAAATCATGAAGTACAGTATTGCAAACATGAAGTTATTTAAGCCATCTTTGATGTTACGCCGATAATACTAGAAATCAAGAATATTTACTGGACAAGAACATATGCCGAAACTATTGATATAGCCTCCAGCCTGTTTTTTTCTGAGACGTTTTGGTCATTTGTTTCATATTAGTATGAAAATCAACCATAACAGCATTCATTAGTTTATATTTTCGAACATTATGATCAAATTGACTTAATTTTTTGTCATATAAAAAATAGTTTGGTTTACGACAGAAAAATGACCGAAAATAACCTGGCTTCAAGCTTGATCTTGAGGCACAAGATGGGCAAAATGTAGGGCCACATTTGCCATTGATCCAAGAGCAGATCTAGCCAGTAAGCTTATGGGGGGCGATTTCAGTAATATTTGGTAGTCAAGTCTCATAACGGCTTCACTGCTGTAAGAGAGTTGAAGTGTATTTCACAACACTGCTGTGACAAAGCAATGGACGACAGAATGTCCTTATATCGCAGATGTTGTTTTCCAAATTTTACAAAATTATAGTGAATAAAGATACTTTTGTAAGTTTTAAGGGGGTGATCTACCCCCTCTGGATCCGCCCTGCATTGAACTTGGATCTTTTGTGAGATCTTGAGCTGCAAAGGAATCTAAAATTCCTAAGTTTCAAATACTTCCTCTGATGAAAATTGTCTTTTAACCCTTTCAGTCCCACATGCACCACTTTTCTTGCAGAGCTTTGCAATCCTATAACTCGCCAGGTGGTTGAGCTAAAGAGCTGTTTAAACCCTCTACTGATTCAGCAAGTCTTGTACTCAAAATCAAAAAATTAAATTTTTTGTTTTGGGTTTGAGCTTTTCAGGGGGGAACATCACAAGTAGAGGTGTTTTTGTGCTATTTTGGCCATCTTTGCCTGGCCCTGGGCGCCATCTCATTGGGCCATTTTTGGACTCAAAGTTTAGTTGAAAAATAGGTCAAAATCCATGTCTATAGAGCCTTTGATTGACTTTCTAGCATATCGGGAGCGAAAATTATGGCTCATAAACCAAAAATTGACCAAAATTTTACTCCCTCAAAAATCACTCTTGGGGGCATTTCACTGCAGGCAATAACTCGCCGTCAGATTGAGCTAGAGAGCTGTTCAAACCCTCTAAAGACTCGTGAAGGTATGTAGTTTGCAATAAAAAAAAATGTTTCAGTTTAGGATGTCTGTTTTTTTTTAATGCTTATATAATGTTAGGATGTTTATGTTATTTATTGCTGACGTCATCATTTTGGCCCTACCTCCCTTTAAGACCCGCAGGAGCCATTGCAATGACAATTTTTTTTGAGTTTAGTTGTTTTTTGGTTACTATTCAGGACTTGGAAAGGTCCGAACGAGTTTTTAGCATTCCTGGTTCCAAGATTAGGGCCAAAAAAACTTAAAATTAATTTGGGAAATCCCCCAAAAGTATTGAGAAAAGCCCCTTGCCAATTAGCTATTTTTTGGCCTAACTTTTGAACCAGAAATGCTAGAAACTCAATCAAGGGCTCTAAAAACGCATATTCTGCCCTAGAATAAAAAAATACTATGAGCCAAAATATTGGCGAGTGGGATCGGATGATGACATCATATAATTAACCAAAAAACATGCCCCTGTCATGATCCCATTGGCCCAAAACCTCCCAACCAAATTTAAAAAAAAAATTTTTTATTCTAAACTACATAACGCCACTAGTCATTACCAGGTTTGAACAGCTCTCTAGCTCAATCTGCTGCCGAGTTATGGCTGGCCAAAGTTTGCCCTGAAAGGGTAAATTATGCCTTTTCTGAAAAGTTTTGAATTAGGTCAAAAACTGGGTTTTTGACCCATAATTTTGGCTACAAATATGCTAGCAAGTCAATCCAAGGCTCTACAGACGCAGATTGTCACCTAGTTTTCAACAAAACTTTGAGCCAAGAGTGGATTAATGGGTTGGGGCCCAGGGCCGACCAAAATTTCCAAAACATGCCTTCTTTGTGACGTCACCTCCAGAAATCCCCCCACTGCAAAACGAAGAACATTTTTTTTCAATTTTGACTACAAGACTTGCTGAATCTGTGGATGGTTTGGATAGCTCTAAAAATTCACTTGTTGATACAAACGTTTGTTATTCATTGATGTTACTTTTGCTGTACACGCAACTGCATGGCTGTCTCTGCTGGTGGATGGCAAGCAACTAGCAACCTACAGTATTTGATAATGATATTGATACAGGTACAAAACCGACTGAAAACGTTTTGTTTCACTAATTTAAATACTTTTTTTACCAGATGATCGCATGTGAACACTCAATTGTAATCATCAGAAGATATGTTTATTTTACTATGGGTATTATATTTACTATAGCTCATTGCCAAATTTGATCTCCAAAAAAACCCAGATTTGATAGGATTTTTCAAAATTAAACCTAGACACCCAGATGGACTCAAAATAACCCAGATCTGGGTGGACAAAAACAGCAATGGGAGCCCTGCTCCGACACTACTGTATCATTCATTAGGGCAGTGGTTCTCAAATCATGGTACGCATACGACTAGTGGTACGCGAAGACCTTCAAAGTGGTACGCGAGACCCTACTGTTCTTTTACACAAACACAACATTATGTTTTTACTTATCAGGTTCTGTTAATACATTCCTGTATTTTTGTGTACTTCCCTTAGTTACTATACTAGTTTCGAAAAATTGCCATTATAATTTCTCATGGCCATGTTGTTCATGTCGCATTTGCATCGAATTTGGTTTGCCTAACTTTTGATCGAATGATATTGGGTAGATTGAGTTTTCCTGGAACAAGGTGTTTTCAAGGTGGTACGCGGAGAAAATACAAAGCCTACAAATGGTACGTGATCAGAAAAAGTTTGGGAACCACTGCATTAGGGAATGGGATGAAATGCTTTTTGCTCCCACCCAGGGTCACACTATAGTAGTGACATTGCTGACGTAAAGGTGTGCGGACTGTTTTTTTGTGACTCCGCATCTGATCCTGTTTGGTAACTTTTGAATCCGCATCTAGTTCGACTCCGCCACTACCATGATGCAAGTAATCCAACTCCTGTTTGACTCCGCATCAATAAAATCATACATATTCCACATAATAAATATCAACTAGGTGAGTACCATTTTATCTACTTCACTGTAAACACTCTTCTCACAACTTGTTATATGCTTAACTTAAATTGATGGCAGTGTCTATTTTGCCACCAAGATGCCGGCAGCAACAGGCTTGGCATAATCGAAGTAAACGCAAAAGATTAACCCTAAGCCTAACCCTAACTGCAGCCCTAACTTAACACTAACCCTAAAGATAACCATAACACCAACCCTAATGGTAACCCTAAAGCTAACCTTAATGCTAACCCTAACACTAACCTTAACGCTAACCCTCAACCTAACACTTACGCATAAACTTTGGAAAGTTTTGAAAAAGTGAAAAAAAGAAAAGGGAAGTCACCAAGGTGAGTCTAACTGAAAAGGAATGGCATACCAGACCTGAAGCATAACCACTACGCTACGAGCTGCACGCTGATTACATGAAAAATTGACCTTTTCATTCGAATTGCGTCATGCCACGAGACTGAATGTTTGACTGGTGGCACAATAGCTCCAGGTGATTTGTTGCTGCCAGAATCTTGGCGGTGAAACAGGCACTACCTAAATTGATATCAAAACATATGAAGCATTGATATAGGCCAGGGGTCTCTTACCTATATATGGCCAGCAGGCCAAATCAAAACGCAAATCCAACCGACAAAACCATTTCATTCAGCCTGGTAAGACTCATTTCATGATTTTGTCAAATATGCAATTATCCATGCTTGTTGTTATCAGAAATTATGATAACAACAAAGAACTTGTTAATTTAGAATGTAACATATCCCAAAACAATGACATGACGTAATCGATGTACAATCATCGCTGCTGAATGAGTTGCCTAAACAAAGTCTTGCCAAATCAAATGTCACTTTTCCCACCAGCATGAGGCTTTTCTGACAGCTTTCCATTCTTTAGGGCAACCCTAGTTGTAGGGAAAAAGGGACGTAGAGAAATAGGGAAGTGTTTCCCCACAAATTTTCTTCCCTACGTTCAGTGTAGATGGCACGGGCCGCTAACAGTCCAGTCTTCGGGACGTCCGCAAAGTTTTTGAAACAGTCCGCTAGCAATTTTTTTAGCGATGACGTCATTCCTGGCCGCTCCAGTCTGCTCACTAAAATTTTTTGTTTTTAGCAAAGTTTCATAATCTAACAACGAATATTTTTTGCTGCTGTTCTCTCCATTTCACCGTTCTGCCAACGTTCCGTTTCACTTGTTTCCACGCAAATCAGTGAACCATGTTAGGAATCAAAGAAACCGACGTTTTCATTTATAGTCTGTCGCCGAGGCTTAGGTTTAGGAGAAGTATTCCCAAACTTTCTACGGCCATGTACCCCTTCAGGATTTCGTTATATGAGTATGTTACCCCAAAATTACTCATGACAAAAAGGCTGAGGAAAATAAAAAAATATATGTTTATTGTGCCAATAAGCATCTACTGATTTTGAAAATATTACTCACTAATGATGACCTATGTATAAATGCAAGTGTTTCGAAATGAATAATATGCAAACATAATTTTTCTAATTTTTCTCTTCCATTGCTAACCTCAAATGTGCCCATTCAGATAGGAAAATCTACCCCTAGGGGTAGATCTCAGAGCTGCTTCTTGGTACAGATTCATGCGAAGGTCTACCAGTTTGATACACACATTTCTGAAAATAAAAATTTGCATGATTTATCTTCATATGATGTTATCATTAAAAATAAAGATAAAAGATAGTCATCATTGTAAAGAAACTGATCATGTTTATGCTATTGTCAGAACAGGCCACGGGCAAACCACATGGTCCATACCGGCGACCTGGTTCCGGTGGGCACCATCTTGGTGACGCCTGGTTTAGGCTTAGTACGTTAGGCTACAAGAAGTGTAGTGCAGCCTGGGACACTCTTGTCATGTGTTAGTGTCACGTTACAGGCGGAGGGCAAATAAGTTTTCAAAATTGATTAATGAAGGCCCCCTGGCGAACCTATGTCATGTGTCTATTTTGCCGCCATCTCGACTATTTTACCACCATCTTGGCGGCAAAATAGATACTGCCTACTTTATATTACGGGCCAGTCCGGCCAGAAAATATGTTGTAGTTTGGCATAAACCGGCAAGGCCAGGCAGTTTCATGTTAGCTCTGGGCGGGCCGGGATGCAAAACTGCTGGCCCGTGCCATCTCTAGTTTAGTGTCTACACTAAATGTAGGGAAATAGGAAAAGGCTGGGCGAAGATTTTCCTACGTTCAGGTTCAGCACTAAATGTAGGGAAATAGGGAAAGCATGGCGAAAACTTTCCTTACATTCAGGTACAGCATTAAATATAGGGAAATAGGGAAAGCAGGGGGAAAACTTTCCCTACGTTCAGGTTCAGCACTAAATGCAGGGAAACAGGGAAAGTAAGGCAAAGACTTTCCCTACGTTTCGAATCTACACTAAATGTAGGGAAACAGGGAAGGCAGGGCGAAGACTTTCCCTACGTTCAAGTGCAGCACTAAATGTAGGGAAATAGGAGAAGGCAGGGTGAAGACTTTCCCTACGTATTAAAGCCAGCACTTAATGTAGGGAAATAAGGAAGGCTGGGCGAAGACTTTCCTTATGTTCAGGATCAGCACTAAATGTAGGGAAATAGGGTGTTGCAACCTCTCTGGTAGTGTTGCGTTGAATGTGTGATTCACCACGAACGGGATGTGCGTGAATAATAACACCATTGTATGTGTAGCGCGAGCAAGCAGTAGTAAGAGAGATTGTGAGCATGATCTCTATGGTTGCTTGCTGTCACGGTGTGAAGCTTTGCGCACATGCCGCTCGGGATTTCTGATCGCAACAAGGGAAAGCAAGGCGAAGACTTTCCCTACGTCTTGGATCTGCACTAAATGTAGGGAAAAAGGAAAGCATGGCGAAGACTTTCCTTACCTTAAGGTTCTGCACTAAATGTAGGGAAATAGAGAAGGCGGGGTGTAAACTTTCCCTACGTTTAAAGCCAGCAATAAATACAGGGAAAGGATCTATGCTAAATGTAGGGAAATAGGGAAATCAGGGTGAAAACTTCCCTATGTTTAGAGTCAGCACTTAATGTAGGGAAATAGGGAAGGCAGGGCGACGGCAGGGGCGCAGCCAGGATTTTTCTAAGGGGGGGGCTGAAGTAATGGAAGCAAAAGCCTTGAAAAGGAAAAATTGCTTGTGATAAGAATAGTCAAGGAAAGCACGTAATTTGTAGAAAAACAATTGACTGTACTCACCACGAAAACTG
>Ga0210059_1002930_pt1 | contig 27013 bp, 17 predicted proteins | sample Ectturendosymbi2_FD_188042 | JGI IMG/M metagenome (GOLD analysis project Ga0210059, IMG submission 188042) | Ecteinascidia turbinata endosymbiont from Florida, USA - Sample 2 (SPAdes) (version 2) | ecosystem: Host-associated > Tunicates > Ascidians > Unclassified | place: Key West, Florida... | reverse complement strand
CGGGATCTCGACCGCCGACCCGAGCTTGATATTTCGCGGCCCCAGAACGAAGTCGGTGTCTAAAATGGACCGAGTCCCGTCTCAAACTGACGACGCCACTCATTTTCCTCGGGAAGAAGAAGAGCATTGCTTTGAAGTGGTGGAAGACGCATATCTCGAAACGACCGATGTAGAGACTGATAGGAAGTCTGCGTTTTCTTTGTTTAAACGGATGGCTTCTGATCACAGTAGAACGCTAAGGTACGGAATAAACCTGGCTGCCACTCTGGATAAGCGTTTTTTTTTGTTTTGAAAATCACTGAAACAGGAAAGTAATGTAAAAATGTGCTTTAATTCATTACAAATTTAGTTGAACTATAATTCTGCCAGTTTCAACAACGACCTGCGAATCGAAGCAAATTTATAATAATTTTTGTTTGTTTTCTGATCAGGATACCAGAGATGTCAGTGCAGAGATGGGCGGCTGAGATGGTGGTTGCGATTGGCACTCTGCATTCGGTCGGAATACTCTGCAGGAATCTCAACCCTGACAATGTCCTGTTGAGCGCCGACGGTGCGTTCGTTGCTTAGTTTATTTTTCAAGCGCTCGGTTGTTTCTCCACCTGTTGCTGTTGTTGTTCGCAACAGGACTTTTCTTTCTGCTTTGGTAAAAACAGAAACAGCGTAAAGCCGCGTCTCTGCCCAAGTTGCCGTCTTTCCCCACGTGTCCAGTCCGCGCTTGTAATGTACAATTCACGCCAGTGCTGATGTTTTTCCCGTTACATTGTGCGTGTGTTGCTGAAGGATTTACGCTTCCCACAGGCCACATCCGGCTAACGTACTTCAGCAAATGGCGGCAAGTCGACCCTCGGTCGCCGTCCTTCAGCAAAAGCGCGCACCGCTTCTACTGCGCACCTGAGGTCAACATCGTGTCGGCGAAGAAGACGGAGGCCTGTGATTGGTGGAGTCTGGGGGCGCTCCTGTATGAATTGATGGTTGGCAAGGTGAGTCTTGGTCACGTGGCTGTGCGGTGCCGATCGCATCGAGTTTTGCCCGTGGCATATTTTGAAGTTGACCAATCGCCATGGTTCGATCGGGTATGCGTGTCGCAAATGCCTGTCTGCGTCATCGAAACGTAGAAACGGATTGCAGGAAAACATGCGAAGGAAACTGTTCACGGCTCAGGTAAGGGTTCCATGAATCAAGCTCTTTTTCAAAATTTGAAAACACGTTGATCGCATGTATCTTTGTCGAACCCCGCAATCAAAATGGAGATTCCAATGCTTTCTGGAAATCGTCGCCCATGGAAAAATGTTTTGATGACACAAAAGCTAGCCATGATGCTGGTTTAACCACATAAGCATCAGTATCCCGTTTTTTCTTGGTCGAATTGATCAGCAGTACGGTGACCCGTTGACACCATGTCTTGTTTGCAATGAACCCCTCGGTGTTCAGCTGGAGTTGCTGGGTCGTGGGTCATCTTCTCAGGTCGTGTTCTAGCCAGAGTCGGAGGTAAAATATCCGACTCCAACCTTTCCAAAATTTCCGACTCCGACTCCTTAACATAAAGGGAATGAAATTTGTCTGTCAAAATCAATGGAAAGCGTGGTGCACAGCAAGAAATCTTTGTTCCAACAAAAGTTTCAAAAGGAACTGTACCATTTCAACAGGAATACCCAGTTTAAAAGTGTGATATAAAATTATCAAATTGGACATCCGGAGTCGGACAAAAAAATCCGACTCCGAGTCCAAGTGTTTTTAGGAATCCGACTCCACCCAGAAACCTCCGACTCCACAACCCTGGTTCTGACCCAGCCCACGCTGAACACATCCAGCACGGGAAGCAGTGGTTGCTCTCGTGGTGTCAGGTTTGGTGGTAATTTCAAGCCATGTCGTACAGGGAGGGCACCTGTCATCCTCCCCACTTGGCACCTGTCATCCTCCCCATTCCCGGCGTGGGGAGGTAGTGACGAAATATAACAATACACGACTCTCAACGAGGCCCTGTAATTGGAATAAGTACACTCTAAAACCTTCAACGAATATCCATTGGAGGGCAGATCCGGTGCCAGCAGCCGCGGTAATTCCAGCTCCAAAAGTGTATATTTAAGTTGCTGCGGTTAAAAAGCTCGTAGTTGGATTTTGGGCGCAGGCGGCCTGTCCGTCGCAGGGCGTGCACTGGCCGTCCTGGCCTTACCTCCTGTTTCCCGCCGGTGCTCTTGACTGAGTGTCGGCGGCGGCCGGGACGTTCACTTCGAAAAAATTAGTGGTGAAAGCAGGCGGTTCGCGTGAATAATAGTGCATGGAATAATGGAATAGGACCTCGGTTCTACTAGGTGGTTTTCGGTGCCTGGGGTAATGATTAAGAGGGACAGACGGGGCATTCGTGTGGTGCCGTTAGAGGTGAAATTCTTGGATCGGCGCAAGACGAACGACTGCGAAAGCATTTGCCAAGAATGTTAATCAAGAGCGAAAGTCATAGAGGTTCGAAGACAATCAAATACCATCCAAGTTCTGACTGTAAACGGTGCCAACTAGCGATCGGGGAAGAAGTATGATTGCAAAGTTGAAACTTAAAGGAATTGACGGAAGGGCACCTGCGGCTGAGTTTGACTCAACACGGGAAATCTCACCCGACCCGGACACAGCGAGAATTGACAGATTGAGGGCTCTTTCTAGATTCTGTGGGTGGTGGTGGATGGTCGTTCTTTGTTGGTAGAGCGATTTGTCTGGCGCCATGCAAAAATTGTTATATTTGAAAAGATCACTGCAGCAAATTTCTTTTCAGAAAAAATTTAATTCGAGCAACTATATGAATTTTGCGAATTTTTTTAAACTTAAATTATTATTTTCTCAAAAAATGTTTCAAGAAAAGTTTTCATGATGAGTTTTCTTTTTTTTACTGAGCCCAAATCCGCCAACGAACTGTTTCCTACTGAAGTGTTCGAATCAACAATGCTGTAAATCCATGGGTTGCATGTTCGTCTTTTACTGCAGTTTTTCATTCTAGTATGGGTAAACGAGTAATATATAAACAGTTCAACAACATTGCTTTAGATTTTCATTTCAACAAGTCTTTTGTTGGGCTCTCACCAAAGCCGATTACAAGTCCGTGAAATGCAGTGAACGCAAAAGCTTCTGAGGGTCAGCCCAGACCCCACTGGAGTTCATAGCATTCATCTAAAGGCCCTCCTGCATTTGTCAGGCTTTGTTTGCAAAAAATGTAGTGGGCTTAATTTAGGCATCATAAGGTCTAAGCTAAACCTAACCTATCAAGTACGGGGAAATGGAACCAATCCCTTCCACACTAATGTCAGAGTTACTAGGTTCTATAACTGGCACATTTCAAGCCTAGCTGATTCTGGGAACAATCATCATGCTGGTGCATGTTAAGAACGCTGTAGAACTGTGCGAGGCTTGATACATGCAGTATTACAAACGCACACGATGACCTTCGCAAATACTTGTGGTCTAGCATTCTACGTTTCATCTATGACTGATATCCACTGCACTTAAACTATAATCTAACTGCAAAGAGGGAAATACAAAGCCACCTTGCGAAATGTTTCATTTTTGTCATGCATTTTGTAGTTACCGCTAACCATAACAACAGCTTAAATTAACACCGAATTAAACCAAGCTTATTCTCAAAGATGTTTGGCTTCATTGAAACAATGCAAAGCAGCATTGCGTAGAACAGCGTTTATTAAACATTTGTGGGTCACGGACCCCTAGTACATCTTAACAGAGGCTACGCACCCGTCAAGAAGAAACGTTGCAATGAATATTTTGAAATTAGGTCTTAATCATCTTAATAGTAATCGCCATGTCTGAAAAGGTAACGTCTGTTTGTTTTGTCCCAAATCAGCTCTTTCCTTTTCAGACCGTGCACGAATCCTACCCCTGCGGTGTGACCAGTCACACGATTTTGACTTTTCCCGACTTCCTGTCAAGCGAAGCGAAGTCGCTGCTTGCTGGCTTGCTCACGTACCATCCCACTCAGCGATTGGGTTACGGCGTACGGGGTCTCGACGATCTTATGTCGCATCCCTTCTTCAAAGACACCGATTGGGATGATTTGATTAACGAGGCGACGGAAAGCTGAAAGTCTTTTGCCTGAAACAGTCGACCTTGCCTCAGCCAACTATACCGTAATTAAGCCCTTGGAGCCATAATTGTGAATGGTGTATCGGCAAACTCCTCGAGCGATTGCGATTTTTGAAGTGATGAAGTTATGTTCTTGCCGTTGAACACTTCTGATGAAAACAACATATGTAGTTCGAAAGTTTGTTACATCATTAATGCCGCGCCTTACCTTGAGCTTCGAACTATTTTGATGGCATCGCTAAGTGTTACGTTTCCAGCGAGCAGTCTGTTGCACGCGTTGGATGCATTTATTGCATTGAGCATAGATAGACATTTGCTTTTTAAGTTTTCGACATGAACTCAAACTTTTATTATCTTAAAAGCTGCGTCTGAGCACGGTCCTAGGGGGTGAAGTGGCGCGAGCACGTCAGACATCACCCCGCGCTGGGCTCTTCTCGTCGGTTGACCAAAAAAGCCGGCAAAGAAGTTGCAATTGAACTTGAACTATTTTTGTTGTGCTGCTCGAACGATCGTGTGAACATTTTACGTCGGTTTGACAGAACGGTTGCGGCGGTCCGATAGTGTTTTGTTCGAAGTTGTGGAAAATGCATTGATATTGTCGTGGGTGGTTTGTGCTGGTGTTGGTGGACAAAGTATACTGCCTTGGCACGAAGTAGCCTGCGTGGTTTAATTTTCTATTGATAGCCAAAAACTGCACGAAAAAACAAAAACGTTATTGCATTATTCGACACGCGCATTTAAACGCACACCGGTAATGGTGCGGATGGGCAATTAGTTAGTAAACCTGTCTTGTTTGCAGTTTTAATTTTGTCTGCAAGTTAATTTGCCTATGGTCAAATGATTGATATCAGGTTAGAATACGTTGAGACCAAATAAACTTCATAGACATTAACCGAATGAACCCCGCCGTCAGCTTGACCCTGTAGCAGTCATTAAGTTTTTTCGTTCAATGCAATCGACTCTGACACATGTCGGAAGCAGCGATTACGTGCACTGGAGTACATTGTGCGGCAGAGTAACAATTCAAGACCTACGCGTCTTAGGCTTTGCATCTTAATACTGTCAGTTGCCCGAAGAAGACTCGTTTTTTTACTGGTATACCACTCTGCAAACTTTTCAGCAATGTTTTGACGACATCGTGGTCTTGCCGATAAAGCTTGCTCGACGAATGTGTCGGCGCTCTGCAAAACACTTAGGCGTCACGCTGCCACTGCACGCCTTCCCCAACTTGACCCGCAAGTATAGTCCAGCTCAGCAAGGTCCAGTGTGAAGCCCCTGTTCCGGTTTTCGATACTGTACTTGGTTTGCTGTTACTCTATAGCAGTTGGTGCCCGCTTGTGAAAAGTGCATCGTGCGCGGAATCTTGAGCAGCCTGTTTGCGTTGTGACATCCGCTGAACCTTCGCTCTGTCTTCTCTTCTGTTTGCATGATTCTCCAGTGTTTACATTTATTCTGCTCCAGTGTTTCTGCACTGCTTGTCGTTTCTTGAATCATGACCACCTCACCGAAATAGCAAGGACGGTGCTTAGTTTGCAACGCGGACTGCGACTGCGCCAAACGACTGTCTGAGCCAACATCGCAGTAGCGTCTGCATGAAAAAATCTCAAAAGACTTCCGGCCCAAGCTCATTGTCTAAATAAAAGGTTGGGATTTTTTACACAAATATATACGCGACATGTTGCCATTTACGCAACCCGAAACCTTCGTAGTAAAAAAATCTTTTCAAATGTGTGTTTCCACCCGATAGCGCTTTTTCATTGCACTTTGATATGTTTTGCCATGAAGGACAGTAATTCCTTACAGTAGGTGTGATCAAGCTTTGATCCGCAGGGCGTTGTGATTATGCCGAACCAATTTTTTTCTGTCGTATTCAGGGATGCGCCAATACGCTCTGCCACAGTGGCTCCAAAGTTTTATAAAACAATACGAACTATATGCAATCACCTTCAAAAAGCCGCAATTTTTTGCAAACGGCAATGGTGAACTTAATTCAAATCAGTGTTTCGAGGTTGGTGGAGATACTCAGATTGTTAACAAAACATCTTGCGTGCTAACGTTCAACGGACAGGTGTTTCATGACGTTAGCGATCTTATCACTCATCCCGGCACGCTGTTTACATTCGGAAATATAGATGAGTCTTCCCGGGTTGTACAACAATCTTGGGGGGTCAATCTAACCAAGCAGTTATATCGTTATCGCGCGTTGATGGAAAGAACTGCCCACGATCTGATTTCCGTGAATTGTCCAAGCGCATCGGAAGTATGCTCCGGAATCCCGGAAGGAACGCTTGGCTGCTTGTTCCGAAAAAGATTCGGGACGCTTGCGTTTTGTTGCTTGCAGTTGCTATCCTCTGGGCCGCAGTAAGAGTTGGCAAGCGTTAGTTTTGTCCAAATGTAGAAACTGTTTTGTTGGGTCATATATTTTATTTCGTATTGTCCAGCCATCAAGCACTAATTCAGAATGAACTCTTCAGCGTTCGACCAACTCTAGTCAAGTGACACGCCTAAAAACAAATCCGTTCACAGGTAACTCCGTTTTTTTTAAATCAACAAATGATTTCTTAACGTTCATGTTGGTGTCGCAGAAATTGGTTTTGAAAAACTGATTTGTCACGAGTGCGCTGGTCTGGGCCTGGTTGTCACAGTATTATCAACGTTTTGTTTTGTGGGCGACGCTCGCCTTTTCGTACTTTACGACATTAATTGTGGCGGAATTTTTTCGTGTCTATTTCTTATGTTCGCTCTGTCCAGCTGCTCACTGTTGTCGCTACAAGTGATGTTTTACCGTTTTTAGTCGCTGCGGACTGAATCATATTTATTTTCCATAAATCTGTTGCCAACAAATACCTTTGAAATGGATTGCTGCAATCATTCAGTTGTGCAGTGCGTTTTATTGGACCTGCAAGCACTAACAGTGACAACCCTCGGACTTCAAGCACAGGAAATCCTCGTCCTCGTCAACTACACCATGAAATCGCTTTTGTGTATTGAGCAGCTGGTTTCCGAAAAAGCGACAATGTCGAATCAATCAGGAATTATTTAAAATCGATTTCATGTACGTCTGCGCATACTTAGTCCTGAAATCCTATTCAAATAGAAAATACTGACATGAGATTTCAGGACTGGGTTCGTAGAGTTGCCTGAAGTCGATTTCGCATCAAAAAAAATCCTGATTAATTCGACCTCGTCGCCTTTTTTGGGACAAGAGCACTTGAATACAGATATGTGCAAGTGCGAATTATCGCAGTCATTGAAAGCAGAGCCAAGTCGTCTGATTCCTCGTAAGCTTGCAGCAAACCTAGAGCTTATGTGTAATGAGCAGAAGACTTAAGGTTGTGTTGAGGCATGCTGCCTCTGTTGGATGCGATCCGTTTCGATTGCACTCTCCGTTGAATAATGTGTTTCTTAATGAGTCATATAGTGTGATGAGGTTCGTTACGATGAAATGTGAAAAGCGTGTGCTGCAACGTTGATTTCAAAACTAAGCAGATTAATACACAAGGCTAGTGATGGAATGAAACCCACTGTTTCCTTTCCGGCTGTACGTCCTAACAAGTTAGAATACCTTGTCCATGTTACGCAACATTTTCAGAGGAATAAATTAATGAGATTAAATGATGATCTTAAAAAGCAGCAGAGACTGTAGGTAAACCTCTTCTGCCTGGAGTTTTTGCTTTGGACATCGTAGCATCTGAACTTATTCGAATCTGGATGTAATCTCTGGTTGCGGTTCATCTGAAAGTGCGTTGACTATAATTGCGAGGTAAGTGGAAAACTCCGATGAAATCAGTCGTACGAGGTAGGGGGGCGGCGATGGTAACTTCCCAACCACTGCAGAATTTGTCAAAATCAAGGTAGCGAGAAATGTGCAATGTAACGAGATTAAAAATTGATATTTTAGACGAAGAAAATGTTGAAAATAAGGAAAAGGTGGGGTTGCAAGACGATTACTAGAGACTTCACTTTGCAAAGATCGGCTTTTAATAATTGCGGTACGCGACGCAACCACTGGGAATGGCAACTTCTTTGCTGATCGGGAATCAAAGTGGGGGGAAGTTTAGCTACATATAAGTTCATGCTACATGTAAGTTTAGTCAATGGAGCGTTTTTTATTAAAATTGATGAGGGGAAAATCATAAACAAAGTTTGAGTGAGCATTCGTCCACTTGAAAAATTCTGAGGCTAAAGAATAGATTTAATCTTATCCATGCTTCACTCGTGGTGCCCAATTGTACTCAGTTTTCTTCACGCAGCGCACCAAAGCTTATAACTGAAACGTTACTGCTAATAGAAATATTCTCTTTGGAAGAGCTAGATTGAACTTAACGCTTATTAATCTTATCTACTGCACACCAGTTACAACTCAACGGCACAAGTACCAACCTTATTTGCAGGCATATGCCGCAGAATACAAAAATACAGCAACTGTAGATACGGCACAAACTCAATAGATAAATTTTAAATATTTAACACAACACATGAAACCGGTATGGGAAGCACTGCAGTAGATCAAATAACAATGCAGGATATTATTTCATGTACAGGTTGATCCTGCAGAAAACCTTCGTTCTGACTGAAGTGTTTCCAGCCAATGTGATGTTGTCAGTCGGCGTCCTCCCATCTCTCAAATTTTAAACACTCGAATCGTCAGGCAATATAAAATAGAACAGAACTGTCCCATCAGGTTAAGTGCTGGCTTATTTTCTTGTCAGCTTACCATTGGTTCGATTTATGAATCTTCGGCTACCGCTTTTCGTAGGTCCAACGTGCAGGGCATAACGTTATGACTGAAGTTTTAAAAATCATCGTTAGGAGTAAAATTTATACTCAAACCAAATTTTTCAACCAAGTCGGCTTATTAAGTTTTGATATGAGTTGATAGCAGGTATGCGCTGTTCATATTACGTTTGGATCGTAACTTAGCTCAGGTGATTTCCAAAAATTACACTTATAAGACATCCGTGCGTTTGTCGCTGATCATGATTTATTTCGTCAGAAAATGCGGTGCACCACTTCCTTCGGCGATTTCAAACAGCACAGGGAGAAGTACGCTTAAACATGCAGATGTAACAGTCTCAGCTGTTGATTGGTTTCAATTGGGATGCGATTCGAAAATTCAACGTCAACCACATCTCTACACAGGTCGAATGGACAGCGAGGATTCCATATCACACGATTCGCTAGAACTCTACTTATTTCCAGTTGAGATCAAGCAACATGCATTAAATTCTTCGATTATGCTGCATAGCAACATAAAATTACTGGTCAGCACAAGCGAAGATCACAACAACAGTGTTCGTTCATTGTTCGGCAACGTAATAGGCCTTTACGAAGTATCGACATCGGGTAACTTCCTACCATTGCAACATCACTAGTACTGTACTATACTACACATCAACATTTAAAATTATCATGCAGAGTGGACTGTAAGGTGAAATGCATCAATCGATACTTGAGTTTGACGAAAATCTTTACCAGATGATCTTCCAATACAGAATTTATGCACAGTGGCGTAACTGACAGGGGGCAAGCCGCTCCACCTGGCAAGGTAAAAGTGAAAACTGGGCCCCCTCTAGTTGACACTTTGATAATTAGTATTCTTTAGATTATCGTTTTTTTGCGTTTTTCGTAGTGTTTTCGTTTTTTTATTTGGTATAGACATCCAGAGATTAACAATCATTTCTTAACCTTTTTCTGAGTTTTGGCTACTGGGCCCCCTTAAGCTTTGCTTTGCCCCCACTGGCCCAAACCTTTAATTACGCCACTGTTTGTGCAACAATCTCAAAGCTGGAAACATTATTGCGTTAAAGACTGCAGTGACGATAGAGAAGTCATCTGGCTATACAAAGGCAAAAAATTTGCTGCAAATCAAAGCACTCGCGTATCGCACAAGTTAAAAGATTCGTCGCATTGTCTGTTTCACGATGTGACCATCACAAACTGGTGGAACTTTCGAGAAAACGACAGCGCAGGAAAACTGAACGAACAGCGTTGTTGCAAACGGTCGCTTGAGGTGACTACAGCTGAGACTGCTTTGCGAGTCAACTGCTTTCACTTTGCAGGAACGGAAAAGCGGTGTTGCGCTCGTCGACCAGTTCCTGGGTGGTTTTGTCCATCAAAGCGCGAGACTCGTCGTTGATTGGCAGATCGCACACGACAGTGTACTTGCCCTCGGCCTGTAACAAAACGATCTCGTGTTCGACGAAGAGGCGGGCAAGGAACGCTGGCGCTGCGAAATCTCAGACCACTGAGTAATTGCACGAAGCACAGCACCATTTGATCTAATTTGCAACGTAAGAAAAACTAAAAGAAAATCCACTGAGATTCAGCAAGCGGCATGCTTGCGCACGTGGTCGAAATAGAGTAGATATCGCCTATAACCACAGTTCACCTATAACAGGGTTCTCGAACACGCGGACCGCACGCGGCCCGCGATGTTTTTTGGGAATTTTCAATCATTAACATTTACGTTATTTAGTTTATTCACCGGTGTTTCAAAAGTGCTCGGTCAGCGAGTGAACAAGTTCCTTTTAAACGATTGTAGAGACGGCGAGAAATGATTTGCATGTAACTCACGACACCTTTCACAGGAAATGAGATGTAAAAGCTGTTTCTGGTAAGGTTCAGGTACTGCCGTTGTTGCGTCAACCTCACAATGCGGCCCTTGGGTAATCACTAGGGCCATTTTACCTAAAAAAAAACTTGATAATATGACTTTATTTTTTATAAAATGTGACTTTATACAACCATACAAAAATGACTGAGCTAGAGCATACACCTACTGTACAAAGAATAATTACCAGCGAAAATATGCATGAGATGGTAGGCCCGTGGTTTGAAGCCCCACTAAAATAAACAGCTCAAAACATGAGCAAACCATATAGTTTGGTTTGAAGAAAATTGAAAGCATGCATGGACATTGGTTTATTTCTTTGGGGCAGCAAGAACACGCATTTTTAGGCAGTGCTTTGCATTTCAAATAACCTGGTTCACCCAAGTCTTCGGCAACATTCGGAGGTACCCAAGTGTGTTCAAACCGCTGAATGCAGCTAAGACCTAGCAATATAGTACCTGATATTTTGAGATTATTCTAATGGTTTCCTTATTGAATTACGGTAGGTTGAAAACATCCAAATATGACTTTATGACCTAACATGAAGAATGTTACTTTTTATGACTTTATAACTTTTGTTATAGACTTCGTAGGGGTTATTCGTAGGCACCTGATTTCGTTTCCAATGGTAATGGTTTATTCGTGCATTTTTGTGACTCAACTCACGAAATGAAACAATTGCCAAATGACGAAAAAAATAACACCAAAGAGCAGAAATTTTAATTGCATGCTGATGAAAATATAAAAACATGAAAGACTTCGCGTTGGGCAAAGTGGCATGTTCTAACAAATTTGAATCACAAAAGGTTGGCGAGAGAGTGAGAGACCGTATGGATAAACCGCTGGACTAGCCCAACTGCCGGAACAAATCACTTTTATTTATTTATTTATTATTGTATTCGCCGAAGACTCATGGGCTATATCACAAAGGTAATCTAGTAACACAAGACAACAAAAATGGGTGGTCACAGCGCATCACACAGTAGGTATTCGTGTTAGATCAAGGGTCTCAAACACAAATTCCTCCGAGGGTCAAATGAGAACTAATGAAGTAGCCCGATGGCCGCATATTGTGGGTAGTAATGCGGCCCTTGCGTTCCTTTATAAGTCCTCATTTGGCCCTCGGAGCAATTTGAGTTTAAGACCCCTGGGCATACAACGATGCTTTTTCGTCGGTCCCGGCAGAATTCCTATCTTACGTGCATTCGAGTTCGGTTACAACAACTTCGGCCATATCATTACTGCGCCTACAGCGACACATTTTCTGGGTCCTCGCAGAGTATTTTGTTAGTTTGTAACGACAGTTGCAAAGTTCTCTTTACAGTTTGAAATGTAAGCTCGTTAGAAATGTACAGCCACCACACAAACGTTTTATGACCGAACAGGAACGTAGTTAAGCGGCCAATCGTTGGGCCGTGACAGGCTTGACGTAAGAATGGCATCGAGGATTGCGCCATCATCAGCATTGCTGGCAAATCGTTATATGGGTTTTACTGTACAGTATTAGGGATTGCGACTGTAGTCAACTTGATCGATTGTCTTAGTGGAGCAGTGTGTAAATTGTCTAATAACAAAACAAGTAGTACCCCATTATGAAAAAGTATGAGATTGTTGCTTCGCTCAATAGCGAAAATGGGACGGAAGTGGCAAAACTTGCAATAGATTTTGATATTCCAACAACGACGTTGACTACAGTTTCGAAAAAATAAAGACAGAATAATTTTACACTTTTTCTTATCAGAGTATACGCGAAAACACGATACAGTAAGCGGCAATCCTAATCAAAGAACACTTTTAACCCTTGACAGGCTTTGGCATTGACCTAGAGGCATTTTAGGAACGATTTATCACAATTCGGCTATAACGACAGATCGCCTACCAAGACGCTTTTTTCCGGTCCCATGAAGTGACGTTATAAGGCAATTCCACTGTAGTAGAAAAGAATTCTCAGATGAAATGAAAGTTATTTGAAAAACACTGGCACTGCTGCATAAAAGCGAACGCATTCTTTGATATGGACTGATTTTAGACTTCACGATGTTGTCATCACAAAACTTATGACAGCAGTATGGACGAAAAAGATGATTGAATGCTAACTACAAACAAGTAAAACATGACTGGGTGCATAGCTTTCACCGCCAGCAGATTTAAACAGATTGGTATGCTTCTAAACAGATTGTAGAATGTTTACTGCAAATTGTGTAATATAGCAACAACATCATCAGTGTTCACTGTTGTGTTGAGGCATCAAATTCTTTGACGCTTGGATAAACGATCGTTTCAAGGTACGTTTATATATATGCAATTCATTTGAATTACATAGGAACTTTTTTGTTTTGTTCGTGATTTTCTCAGGACCTGAACTGCCAGTGTTCCGTGTTTTCCTCCCTGTGTTGCGTTTGGCCACGGGCGTATAATGACCTTGAAGTTTTAACATTTAAGGTTGCTCAGCAAACAAGTCTTTAAGTTCAATAAGAGGCGAATGCATTTAGTTCATTCCAAAAAAACAACGCTCTCATTAGAGAAAACGGCGGAAATTCCAGCATCTCTATAATCAGAACAACTGACTCCTCTATCGGCAAACAACAGTGGAAAGAATTTTTTAGATTTGTTTCGAAGGTTTTCGTACACAACGATGCTGCAATCCAACAGAAAGCTTCACTATAATCACTTTGGATTGAACGTGTGGCCTGCGGGCGTCCATCTCAACCTGATCTGCGCACAGTTTGTCAATTTTGAGGTGAATGTTATAACGGTGGCAAATCAATGGCGGCACAGCGAGTGGAGCTTTCCCTTGCACCCGTCAATAAAGGCCAATCACGATGCTGGACAAGCTGCAAGTAGCGTTTTGCAAGTCTTCGGTGTCACCCGACCAGGAATCGAACCCATCAACTGTACTACTCAGCTGAGTTCAATAAACATACTAGCTTGAGAATGACGCTCATTATTTCCATAACTTTTTGGCGCTTGTCTGTTTCCACAGGTTTGTTAGAACTCTGACCCTTAAAGCCTAAAGTGTGCAGAGTTTGTCCCTATTCATAAAGGCGGTCAAGAAGATGTATGCACGAATCTGGGTTTCATTTTTCGCTGAGATATTTCGGTCATTTGTTCCATAAAAGTATTAAAACTCGCCGTAAAACGGTATTCACTGGCCTAACTACTTGGACATTATGACCAAATTGACTTAATTTATTTCGGTCAACTCAAATAATATTCGGTCTATGACCGACAAATTCAAATAATATTCAATTCAAATAATATTCGGTCTATGATCAAATAATATTCGGTCTATGACCGACAAATGACCGAAAAAATAAACCCAGGCACGAACTACAGACCAATATCCCTACTCTCACCAATTACTAAAATTTTTGAAAAACTTATCTATAAATCGCTTGTACTCGCATATAGAACAAAACAAAATGTTCCAAAGATCAGTACGGTTTTAGAAGTGGGATGTCCACTTCGTTGGCAGTAGATGACCTGCATGAAAACCTGCTGCAGAGTGCTGAAGACGGTCTAACAACCTGTGCTGCTTTCTGTGATTTGCCAAAAGCGTTTGATTTGATACCATAGGTCAGGCCTGCACAACTCAGAAGGCTCGAAGGGCCAAATTATCAACATAAATTTGCCGCGGGCCGCAAGTCTAATTATTTCGATGTGGAGATTTCGTTGTAGTATGGAAGAAATTCTGGAACGACAATCACTTATTCGAGGTCGAGCTTTTGCAACATTTTCTACAATTAAGAAAGTTCTCGCGGGACGCAAGAAAAGCTTTCGAGGGCCGTATGTTGTGCGGGCCTGCCATAGATCACGATATGCTGCTGTGGAAACTGGATACCTTTTATGGGATTAGAGGCTTACCCCTTGAACTACTGGCTAGTTACAGGCAGGGACGTCAGTACACCGTAGTTGGAGGCTATAGATCATCTATGCTGGAAATAACCCAGGGAGTATACCAAGGGTCATCACTTCGACCCTTGCTTTTTGCTCTATATGTAAACGATTTATTCAAAGTATCTGCGTTCAACTCTCTCTTTTTGCTGATGATACTTTTTTGTCTATTTCAAGAGGAATACTGAGGTACAGAAAGTAGATGAATGGATGCGCTTTCAACAAGTTGTCTCTAAATTATTCAAAAAACTCTTACATGCTTATCGGTCCCGGTGGCAAGCGACTTCATGACTTTACCATAAAAGTTAATGTTAATACTACATCCCACACAAGCTCCACTAAATACCTGGGGTGTACACTGATGATAAACTTACTAGGTCAGAACACATTACCAACCTTGAGAGAACTACCTCGCGCAGTGTTGGAATTTCCTACAGAATTAGACACTATCTAAACGAAAGAGCACTCAAATCCCTGTATTTTAACATCGTCTACAGTTATTTGCAATATGCAGTTGGTGCTGGGGGTGGGGTCGGGAATACAAGCTTTCGACGGTTGAATGCATTGCACAACAAAATAACAAGAGCTATGACTCATAGCTCCTTCAAATCCATGATAGACCCACTATACAAGTATCTTAACCTCCTTAAAGTGGATGACATATATAACCTGGAGATAGGTAAGTGATGCACAAAATTCACTCCGGCAACCCACCTGGCAATTTTAAGCTAATCTTTACTCCCTTGAATCAATTTCATTCCTATGCAACCCGTAGTGCTAGACGAGGAACGTTTTTCTGGCAAGTAGCATCAAGCAGATAGGGAAAAAGACCTTTAAAACGTCTTGGCCCCAAAATCTGGGACTGAATTGATCCCTCCTTGTATGAACTTTCCTCATTTACATTCAAAAAGCGTTACAGAGATGTTTGAGTAAATGGTGTTGATGCTTTGCACTACGCATTTGCCCTCAGTCCTCTCTTTACAGCAAACTTAATTTTTCCTCTCGTACATATTCCCGTGACTTTTACACTTGAACTTTTTTCTCTTTGTGTGTGTGGTTGTGTGAGTTGTTTTTTGTGTTGCTGCTGGTCTCCTTTTGTTTCGCAGAAGCATCGCGTCAGACTCAGCGGACTACTTCCGGTGGTACATGAAGTTCGAACACGGGACTTACAGAATACCCCCGACCCCAGGAGCTCCCCCATCTTCTCCATTCCAACAATAATGATGGCTGCATTGGATGACTCATCCTCATTCTATAACCGCTGCTAGCAAAAAGGTTATGACAACCCGGGCACAATTTCATTTTACCTGGGTTTATACTTTCTCTGTCACGCCCAGATCCTCGCGGATCTGAGCACCTGGTCCACTGAGAGAGACCTGTTGCGACCCAGTACTACCTGCGCAACTGTGTTGGTCATCTGGCAGCTCTTTCCCACGTATACGACTTCGATCTCAACTCGGCTTGCTATACACCTTGATCCACCAGTCAAGGGGTAACGACTGGATAAGCTTTGGGTTTTTCGATGCCCTGGCATGTTTGCAATTGCTGTGGTTTCTTTCTCGTGTTTGAAATTCCTAATTTTTGCCAAATAAACTCAACTCTGCTTTTAGAGTTATGTGAACGTTTAAGAACGTTGCAACTTTGCACTACTGAACCATTGTAAGTACTGTAGTTTAGCGACATTCATTAATCGTATGTTTTCTTCTATTTTTCCGGTAGTGTTCTCAAGAACGCAAACTCGACCACAAGTTACATTTACGATCAAAAGCGGGGGATACGAGGTGTCTGTGGGCGATTGCTGCACTACAATGGGGAAAATATTGAAATCAGAGCAGCGACTGTTGCTTCTGAAGGAACGAAACGATGAAACGAACCGAGGCGTATTAGAATTTGGGTTGAAACAAAATGAGATGAATAACTTTTGGCAAAAAATTTACTCAAGTTGCGAAAAGCTAATGACTTTTTACCCTTCCCACCTTGCCAAACACCATCCCTTAAGCAAATCTGCTCAGAAGTAACAGCGATTGACCTCGGACGTAGTTGAACTGCGAATGACGCTCATAACTGTAATTAACTAGAGAGTTTCAAAGCAGCGATAAAAGACAGTAAGCAAATTCTATAAAAAAAGAAAAATCACAAACAACTAGTAATGAGCTGCTTTTCACGCAGTTTGCAGCTACTATGGCATTCAGTTTATCACAACAGGTCAGACTCACATTAATGGTCACAGGCATGCTGTAGATAATGTTTTCGGGAATTCCATAAAGCGAGCCATTCGAGAAAATGCCCATTGACGTCCATTCACCGGCCGGTGTCCCAAGGAACCATTCGCGCACGTGGTCGCAAATCGCTTTCGACGCGGACATCGCGCTGGATAGCTTTCGCGCATCGATTATGGCTTTACCTCGCCCCTGCACAGTCTGTACGCAGCACAGGTGTTATTCACAGTTCGGGCATGGATCTTAGTTTCAGGAAAAGAACAGCACTTTCATGTCCAGTTGCTGTTTCATAAACAAAAATTTTGTGCTTTGATTTCGTTTAGTAAGCGTTTGGTGAAACACGAAACCCGTTGACCTTCACCAGAAAGTACGAAAAGCAGTCTTCATTTTGAAGAGATACTTAACCACACCATGAAAAAACAGCAACACAGCTTCTAATTAAAATGCCACCGATATTTAATTCTTGCATAGTCAAGCACTTTGGCGGGGAACGTCAAATATGTTTTTCAAATGTTTTTCTGAAAGCGTGCGCAAGAAAAATCACTGCGGTTCAAGTTGGCGATAGAAAAATCGATAGAAATTAACCATCCGCAACTCAAACCATTGGAGGTCCACCAAGAATTATGGAGCTGACCTCACTGTTCAGGTATCGTGGTAGAACGCTTAACGGAGCGTGTTGTTGAAACAGTGCTGTTTTTACAAAGATATAATATCGAAATCAGAAATAGATACACAACCATACATGACTTGCGATGAACTTTCATGCAAAAAACAGAAAAACTCTCAAGAATCAACTCTATACTAAACCTTAATGAAATCGCCGTTAAGCCAGGCATCATCCTTCACTGCTTCCCGGACAGATACGGGAGCCTTGTCACCAACTTTAACTTTGGCGTGGTTGACATCCGGGTACTGTGTCGAAGAGTGATTGCCCCAAATGATAATACCCGTCACAGCGTCGGTAGACACCTTCATCTTTGATGCAATCTAACGCAACAACATGTCGTTACCACATCGGCTTGGGGCTCAGCAGCACAGAAACGGGATCACAGCACACAATTAAACAAGTTGATACTGTTTTGCTTCATTTCCAGTTAAGCATAGAAAACGATTCTAATATTGCGTGAAAAATAAATACACCACCGCAGCGAAATCAGCGCAAACAAACGTATAGAAAAGGAATCATGTTGAGAATGTTGCTTGTTGAAAATTGATCTAAACATGCGCTGAACTGCATCAGACACAACAGACCATTTGACACACATCTAGCGTACCTGCGCCTTCGCTCGATTATGATCTAAACGAGTTAGACAGCTGAAATTTTCCTTGGGAATGGACGGCGCACAGGTTGCCGCAATAAGGCAATTGGTGTTCGCCGGGTTTCCCACCACGAGAACCTGTGCAAACAATTACAAAACTGTTAGAATGCTGTCCTTTAAATGCTTTGGCCAGTGAAGCGCCAGACACATTTTCAGTTGATCTTTACGAAGATTCGTTCATTTAGATTGTAAAGCAGGCAAGTTTTACAATAATCCATAAAACAATCAAAATCTTGCTGCAAGCCGTTAAATGCACAAATGAATTGACAAAAACAATATGACCTGAGTGGCAGGACAATCTTCCCAATTAGTACCAGAGTTTCTCAGATTCACAAAAGCATAATATCCATTTTTATTTTGACTTTTGGTACAACCAATATTCCAGGAAAAAATTTCTATTTTTTGTAATGGTGGCACCAAAACTTTCCATAATGATATAAACAACATCCAAGTTCTGGGTCTTTTTTCGCTGAGACATTTCTCCGAAATAGCTTGAAAACTTTGTCATCTTTCTCATTCAGATATTTTTTTATCAAACTGTCTTAACCTTTTTCAGCCATTTCAAAAAAATTTTGGTAAATGACTGAAAAAACAAACAGTTGCAGTTCACTATGAACTAGCAAAATATATATTGTCCGCAAGAGTGCAATTGTAACAAAGATAAACAAAAAATAATATCATACCTTGACAGACTTTTTGGCATATTTATCAAGAGCCTTCCCTTGCTCTTGAAAAATACCTGCATTTGCTTTCAGCAGGTCTTTTCGCTCCATTCCTTGGCGTCTGGGCATGGCTCCCACCAAAATAGCATAATCTATGTCTGTAAATGCTTCAGTAACGTTTACAGTAGCAGTAATATCTGAAAATCAAACAAACGGAAGTGTAATGAATACCATTTTTCAAATCGAGTATAGAATCTTTAATACTAGAACTAAAAACAATTGAACAAATATGGCTTGGATTGAAATCTAGCAATAGAATCAGTTGCTGGCATGAACAACATCTGTAATGAATAAAACCTGTTCAATCACTCGTCTTGATACAAACCAAAACAAGCATTGGTAGCATTCTTAATCCAACTTCAAACCCAGTGTCACTTGTGACAAAAAAGTCTGACCACAGAAGAAACTTAAGCAGCCAACCACCCTAAACTGCAATAGTTCTCAGTTTCTGTCCATCCATAAACTGCCCATTTAACTAAAAATACAGTTTACCGATAGCAAAAATCACACATCATCGAATTGACAGCCCACAGGTTTATTATTGAATAGCCTACAATGCTGGAGAATATGGTCAATGTTTGGTATTGGCTTATTGTTTGTGACAAGGCATGTTACTCCTGCATAGCTGCCAAATGGATTGTCATCAGCAACAGCATACCTTGAAGACAATTCTTCAATTAATAAAAACATGATATGCAGCAAACACTTGCAAGCAAGCTTGATGAAACCAAAAAAAATTTTTTCTTTGCAAACTCGGACTTGGCGAGTCTTTTGAGGGTTTGAACAGCTCTCTAGCACAATTGGCTGAAGAGCTATGTGGTTGGTTAAGCAAACTGATTTCCAAGTAAGATATATTAGTATGCTGGCAGCAAACGTGTTAAGGCAGTGGTTCCCAAAGTGGGGGTGGTGAGAAAGTCTAGGGGGCGGTGAAGCAGAAATGCGCAGTTGGGGGGCGATAGGAGACCCAGTTAATCATTGCATTTCTGTTGTCTTACTAACTTTGAGTGACCAAATGTCATAAAAACAGTATGATCAACAAACATGTATGCATGTCATTTGTAAACAAAAACTTAGCGTTTTACCCAATTAAGTTTTATAGTGAAATGCACGAAAAAATTGCGTTGAAATTTGTGCTAGGCATGGTAGGGGGGAGATAGAAATTTGTTTGTCAGAAAAGGGGGCACTAGGCAAAAAAGATTGGGAAACACTGTGTTAAGGTGACAGTTGTGAAAGGACACCATTTTGTCGATGCTGAAATTGTGAAATTGTCAGATGATTTATAGCTGTACTTAGCAAACCTTTGCCATTGAATCCATCATAACAATAGGCATCTTAATTTTAACACATGTTCCTGATACAAAACATACCTTTCAAACTTGGTAGGGCACAATCTTGGAGCTCCATCATAACTCCAGACAAAGCCTTTTCCATCATAGGAATATCCAACAGAACCAGGTGAACAGGCTGGAAATTGCAAACATTACTGCAGTGAATACTGCTTGGCAAATCTTTTTAAATTTGATAAGTGCACCAACTTTGCATGGTCCTTACAAACAAAAAGACAACCGTGATCACTATGGTTCTACCTGATTTTTTCCAAATACATCTCCATTAGCTATGGGAAATAGCAGAGAATATGCAATCTGCCCAGCAGCTCCTGTAACTAGCACTTTCAGCTCACCAACCTGAATAGCAAACAAAACAGGTGAAGAAGAGAATGTACAAGCAAATTTACATTTTTAGGTGCTTTCCAAAATGAAATTAAATTTTTATATGCAATGCGGTACTTTTTTGACAGTCAAACAATTTGTGTTTACAAAGTTTTCAACAAAATTGACAGCTACCATATACTAGAGTTGTTTGCCTCTACCTGTGTCATGATGTTTTCGGCTGCAACCAATAAAGCAGCATATCTGTCCCATAAACAATGTGGTCTACTTTAGCTTAGAGAAGTATGTTAGTGTTTCATCTAATCATATTTGAGCAATTGGTATGACCTAACATACCTTATCTTCCTGGTATAGAACAGTTAAGCTAACAATAACAATTGTTGTTAACATAACTTTTGTTTACACCCTGCATAGAAACAACTAATAATTTTATTTTCCGCTGGCAGTCAGATTCTTCATGGTTTTATCGTTGCAGAAGGGTATCCTATTACCATCCTTCAAAGTACCCATAAGAAATTATTTAACATGAGGTCTATGATTTGAACAAGGTTGTAGACCAATGTCTCAGCATCATGTAGCTAATTCTAAATCAGATCGTTTGACAGAACTTGACAAAAACTATTAAGAATTGCATGACATTTATTAATATTGTACCAAAAAACAAAAGCTAATACAATAGTTTGAATGACTTACCATGCTGATGACTTTTCTGTAAATGCCTTCAGAGAAACAAAACTTTTTATAAGCAGTTTACAGCCCTAGCTGATTAATAAAATATAATAAAAAGCATTAGCATATAATTTTTTGTGCTGCAACTAGGCAAGTAATCCCAATTGTTTATTGTCCTTAACACACTTCAGACGATGAATAATTTAAAATATTGACGCATTTAACACTTTTGGAACTAATGTACAGGTCTACATAGAATGGGTTTTTATCATAGAGATGGGGTTACATACGAGTAATGAATATAGATGTGGCTCCTATTGGATATTGGCTGTAATTTGTTTGTCTTGAAGATGTGAACATTTACATACAAAGACTGTGAGGAGAAACAATAAATTTAACAATTGAAGCTCTTGTTTAGGCCTAAGTTACAAGGTGTTTTGTGGAGATAGAATGAATATGGTAAACTCCTGAAAACTGCCTGATATCTTTCTCTTTTTCCAGTGATGACCCTCTGTACCCAAAGTGTTAAAGTTTATTATTTAGAATGGCATGCAATTATATTTCACTGCAATATAGTCAGAACATGTAATCAGGTTGCTTACCAATAAAACATCATACTGTCCTAAACAAAAAAATGTTGCCTTAAGTAACAAAGATCAGTGGCAGATCCAGAAGAGCAGTCAGGGCAACTGCACATCCAACCATCCGTGGTACCCTATTGAATTATGCTGTTGCTCTTTCATATGTTGCTCATTAGACTCCTTTTTAGTGCTTATAGAAGCAGAAACAAAGAATAAAAGACACTCTCTAATAAACAATCCCTAATGACCAACAGTATCAACAATGCTATTGCTTCATAATAATACTGCTTTTTTGTCATTTCCTGTGTGCAAAGGGACTTCCCAGCCTTACTTGGGTAATCACTAAACAGTCCCTTTATTAACTAGCATGGTTCATTTGTAGTACTGTATGTTTGTGCAATACTGACCTGTTTTTGTTCCATTCCATAGGCGCTGTTGCAACCTCTCCGGTGGTGTTGCATTGATTGTGTGTTTCACCACGAACGGGATGTGCGCAAAGAACAAAAATATATGTATGTGGCGCAAACAAGCAATAATAGAGTGATCTCGTCGGGTGATCTCTATTGTTGCTTGCTGCCACGGTGCGAAGCTTTGCGCACATGCTGCTCGGGATTTCTGATCGCAACAGCACCAAGTGCAGGAATGCGTCACACTTCTGCAACTCTGGCTGGGAGTGCAGCACTCCCGCTAAGTTTTCATTTTTTCATTGAGTAGTTCTTTGTGAACAAGTACTGACATATTATTCTGAAATTTATTGAAACTTTTTCAGATACATATGGAACAGAAGACTTAAAAATCACAGGTTTGGCATCATATTTTGTAAGCCATGGATTTCACAGTCCCATAGAAATTTCAATTTCAAACTCGGTGCTGATGTCCAATTTCACTGTGTCAACACTTGATGACAATATGGAAAAATCATGATTGATGCAAGATTCTTTCTAAAGGTCTATATGGAATCCACTAGTGTAGGGGTTCTTCAACTTTTTGAGATGCACCCCCTTTGATGAAGCTAACAAAATCCATGCCCCACCCTATTATACAATCAACAATGAACAATTCTATTTGCAATTAACTTTCATCAACTGGAAGGATGTAGCTACTTTCTGGAAACCAAAAGTTTAATTCTAAGCTTTGTAGCAGATAATGCACATCTCAGATTGGCTTCACAGTCAGGTTTGTTCCAAGGTTTTGTCTTTGTATTCACAAGTGTAGAAAAGTCACTTTCGCACAGGTAAGTGGATGAAAACATAAGTGTACATATAGCCACACTACACTCTCTTATGTATGTGCAGTGTGCACATATTTCGCCCAGAAATCAGTTAGTGGCATTACTTCAAAATCATCTTTTGCAGAGGAGTTCACTTCACTATCTTTAAGAATTCCTCCTGCAAATCCTCAGGGAGATTATCCTCTTCAAGATGAAAGAGGTTCTTTCTCAATTGTCCAATCTGGAAGTTTTGTGTCACCTTAGTCTGGGAAATAGCATTTGGATTACTGTTTCAAAAATTGAAGTTTGGCCCCCACTTGATTCTTAAGCTTGCCCTCCAGTCTAATTTGTTCTTGTTAAGGGCAGTATCTGGGTTGCAAAATAAAGCTGCATTCACTCTTTGAATGCAACGCAGCCACAAGCCCAGGTTTGCCATAAAAACTTGGATATTATCAAAGCTATTGATCTGGTTATCATGCCCTGCAAGAGCAAATTTAAATTATTATGTGCTTGCAAAATGTCCATGAGGTGAAGCCCCTCTGATTGAAGGAGATCCTGTTTCCCATGAGCTTTCAAAATTGCTTTAGGTCATACTTTAGGTTCATCTCTCGACTGTAGTGTTGTATTAAGTGTTGCAAGTTAGCAAACAATAGCGCTAAGAATGTGTCTTTAATCCTGTGGTTCTGCCTCCGACACCACTGCAAATTGTTCCATTAAGTGTCTGTAACATTCTGTTTTTTTGTTTGTTTTTATCAACCTGCATTGTGCAGACAGTGTGTGTTTGTACTATGGACTTCATGTCTGCTGGCAAAATAAATTCATTCATTCATTCATTTCATACGTATGCGGGCTAACATATCACATTTTGATAACCACCGAACAGATGTAAGAAATAGCAGAGTCTCATGATTGTAATACATGTCTTTTCAAAGCATGGCAAACAACGCTGTATTGATAGCACTTATTTTCATAAGTTGACAGCTCATATGATTATTGCAAGTCCATCTTTAACTGTAGCAGATAGAGTCCTGGATGTCACAGCCTCACAGTATGGTGGATCATACAGTGAGATCCAATGGTATTAAGACCTTCCTGCTTTATCTTGGCAATGAATCCATTTCGAGATCCAAGAATTGCTAGCGCAATGTCAGTGCAGACACCCACAATTTTCTCCAATTTCATGCCATTTTGCCAAAAAATGTGGCAACAACTTGGAATACAGCTTCTGCTTTAGTAATTGTTTCTAGGTCTACAAATCAGCATTCCCTTTCAGTTGAAGAAGGTCCAACAAAGTGAACATGGGCCAACAACTGAGACAATTGGGAAGCATCAGTTGTTTCATCACACTGAATAGTTAAAAAGGGTGATGCGTGTATCTTTTTGAGATTTGGACACTTGGTATCCTTTGTGAGCTGATCGATGTGTGTTTTAATGGGGGTATCAACAAAAGAAATCTTTACAAGCTTTTTGATGTTCGCCTCCCCAAACAAAAGGCTGACTTCTGTCAACATGCGTAGTTTTATCAGTGTTTGACCAATGGTGTGCAGTTCTCTTTAGCACTCATGTGAGTGATTTTGAAAGATGCTTCTGCCACTTCTGCTGATAATGAGTGGCAAAAACGCTCACTACTGGCAATCTTCATTTTTTGAAAAAGCTTTCTTGCTTTGAAAAAAGCCAAAGGTTTATCTTGATAGCCACGTTGCTTTGTTTGTAGATGAACTGCATGGAACTTGGTCTCAAAGCATCATTGCTCTGATTTTCAAACCACATCATGCACTGTGGTACAACTTGACCACTCACTGTGATATCCATAAAGCCATATACTTCAGATATTCTCTGACATACTTTTGCTTTTTTTCCACTCATTTTGTGTCATAACAGTTGGAGTATTTACCAAAAGTACCTAATTATCATTGCTAAAAATTGATTCTAAAAAAAATGCTAGAACTTATACCAAATTGCGAATTTGAATGTTATTCCCATGATACAATAGTTTAAACTGAACTTTAGCATTATTACCTTTACTTCAACTTTATTAGCTGACATGAAACTTAGGTCGTGCCTAAACGAACGTATTCGGTTTCTGCTTTCAAAGGACTAAAAAACTGTATCCAGCTCTATGCCACATATTAAGCTGATTTCGTGACAGCACCATGAACATGGTTGAGTGAAAAATGTCTATTCCTACTGTGAGAGAGGTCAGAAGTTCAGCTCTCACCATGGTTGTGTTGCAACCTCTCAGTTGGCGTTGCACTGAATGCGCAGTTCACCCCGAACGGAATGTGCACAAAGAACAACACCATATATATGTGGCGTGAACAAGCAACATTAGAGTGATCGTGGCATGGAAGCTCTGCCGATACTGACATGTGAACGATTGAACGTAATGACTAGTGTACGCGAAAAGTGATCATTGCACGTGATATCTATTGTTGCTTGCTGCCACAGTGCTAAGCTTTGCACACATGCCGGTCGGGCTTTCTGATTGCAACAGTCAGTTTGGCTTTGATAATACAGACGACACATTTGGTGTTACGACATAAAGTTATTTGTTTTCAATCTTTTTGGGAGCGCTTTTGATCCTTTGATGTAATTTCTTAAAAACTTTCAAAAACCATATACGGATTTAGATTCAGGGTTTTGGATTAGAGTTAGGGACAAGGGTTTAGGTTTAGCAATAAGGGTTAGCATTTAGGGCTTAGGGTTTATGGCTAAGGATTAGGGTTAGAAAAAAATTCATTGTCAGTTTCATCCTTTATTCTAAGAAGCAAGTGACATATAATTGGTCAGATATTTTGCAGAAGTTACGAATTTTGCTTGATATGTTTTTTTAGACCTTCCAAAGTGAAAACCAGATAGTCGTTTACTTAGACAAGTGCTTTTGATTTTAGCCAGCATAACTAGCTTCTTCTGAGAAGGGGACAACTATTGCATTAGCTTTCTCACGCAGTAGCGCTGGCAACTAGTCTAATGCATCATTAAATAATTACTAAAAGAACTTTTTTACTGCAAACAAAACAGCCACAATGATCGTAGGTTGTAGGTATAGCAGTGTATTTTGACTGGTCTGTTTTGTTTGCAGTAAGAACCTACAGCAACTCTGTGCATTGTTTAAATAAATACCTTTACCAAATATTTGTCACTTTGTAAGTTTGGTGGTGTATTTTGACTGGTCTGAACTCTGATTATTGAGATTCAACTGCAATAGCCTAAATGTGAAATCTTATGTGATAATGGAAAAATTTCAGTGTAGAAAATTCAAATTAGTTGTATTGTTCCATGCCTTGTTTTGCAATTTTAACAGTAAGTCAGGATGTGCTAAGCTTTATGGTCTAAAATTTCAGTAAAAATAACGATGTCAATATGATAGTTATAGCAAATCAAAAGTATTTATAGATGGTTGTTGCATTTCAACTATCGGAAGCAATTGACTGTCCTGAGTCAGAGTGGTGGTTGTTAAAGTATGTTAAAATCAGTGGTGTACTGACAGGGTGCAGGGATTCGAAATGTCCTCCCCACTGACAACCTAAATCTAAAAACCAGGCTGCCCACTTGGCTTATATTTCAGCATTTAATATTATTTTGGTTTTAGGTAGGTTGTTGTTTTTCTGCATCTTTTGAAGTGTTTTCCTAAGACTTTGGGTTTATAGGCATCCACATCAGGATCCACCACCATTTCTCAAATTCTTTCTGATTGCTGGTTAGTGGGCCCCCTTCAGCTAAGTCTTCCCCCTGGCTCAAACCTCTAGGTATGCCACTGGTTTAAGATGCACCTCGTAGTGACTTTGACATAGTTTCCCACCCCCATTACAAACCTCAAGTGTTCCCAAATTGGTTGCGCTCCCTTGTTTGAGAACTACTGCACAAGTACATTTTAAACTCGGTCATTTTAAGCTCTTACAATGCACTAGTAACTCCAAGCCTCTAGAGCAGTGGTTCTCAAACTGTGGTACGCGTACCACTAGTGGTACGCGAGGGTTTTTCAGGTGGTACTCGAGCAGCTTTCCTGTCATATTCGAAAAGCTTTGTT
>Ga0210059_1002928_pt1 | contig 27016 bp, 22 predicted proteins | sample Ectturendosymbi2_FD_188042 | JGI IMG/M metagenome (GOLD analysis project Ga0210059, IMG submission 188042) | Ecteinascidia turbinata endosymbiont from Florida, USA - Sample 2 (SPAdes) (version 2) | ecosystem: Host-associated > Tunicates > Ascidians > Unclassified | place: Key West, Florida... | reverse complement strand
AGCCTCGAGAACCTACGATTATATAACTTATGCGATATTAGTGCTAAATGTTAACCCTTACGCACTATGGTAGCATGTTTTCGTCCAAGTCTTTCGTGGACATGTGTGATTGAGCTAGCGTTTACTAACCACGATAAGACTCTGGCCGTAAAATGTGGCAACAGAACCGTCGCCAGAAAGTCTTCAGAAGGGCGGCTTTCCATTTGTACAGAGGTGCTTGACATTCTAAAATTTGAACAAGCACCACTGTTTCATAGTGCTTCATATTTCAATTTAGAGGTTCTTGGAGGTTCGATTGGGGAGTAAGCCCACCAAAGTCTTTCCATGGCGACGGGACTGTGTGGTAAAACTTGATCTTGCTTTTTGATGAAATTGACTTTGAAAAGTACTTAGGTTATGCGATATGTATGTCAAGCTTGCAAGGTATGTCAAGCTTTCTGTTTATAAACATGACAGGATCCAAAGTGGTGCAACGCACTCAGGTAGTGTCTACTACTCTGCTTCATGATGCAAAACCTGTGCTGGGACTATTTTGCCTTAATTTGAACACAATTGGTCAAAGAGACAGTTGGTTGGGGTTTAAGAATTTGCGGCTAGGGTTGAGGATCAGGGCTGATGATAAAGCTTTAGGGTGAGGTTTTAGGTTTAGGGGTTTACGGTTTCGAGCTAGGATTTAGCCTACAGTTCACATGATGCAAACAAGAATCTGTTAATGCTTGCCAGCCCTGAAACCACGACAACACTCATCAATGCACGGGACTGAACTGTTACAGATGTCATGGTCAACTAGGAAGGACATGCGTTCCAAACTTATCATGTGACTACTTGAACCAGCCGTGTTCAGTTAAAGGCAAAATAACTCTAGCAGATATTTTGCCTAACAAGGCAAAATGAAAACAGCACAAAAATACATGTTGTGCATCATAATGCACTTTCGGATAGTTTTCGGATACGGATAGTATGATTTCAATCAAAACAGGATTCGGATCGGATACGGATATCATTTTTCAAAAACAGGATAGGATTGGATAGTAAAAATCCACTATCCGATCATCTTTGAATAGGCCTACTACATTAAACCACGAATATGTCCAATTTATTGTGCGCTGCTGGCCCTTCCGTGACAAGCAAAGACTCAGCTCTGCTTCAATGTTAGGCGGGACACATGATCCCGAAAACATAGCAAATGCCACTAGGAGACACAGTAAAACAAAAATTCTGCGCCATAATCATGCGTCACAGCAGGAAAAAAAGTTCAATTTTTGTCCCCAAGCTAACTGCGTTTGTCAATAAGATGTTTGGACATTTTGTAAAAATGTCTCAGCGAGCCAAACCTTGGTGATAAAACGCCGTGAGGCATGGGGGCTATATTTAAATAACTCCTCTGGCAGACCGTCTGTGCCATAGGTGGCGGAACCGGGGGGCCGCATGTGCCTAGGTCCCCCACTTTTATTTCTGGGGGAACTTGGCTCCCCACGTTTAATTTTCGAATTTTTCATAAATAAGTTTACTGTAAGTAACACAATTGGTAGTGGGTCGATTGTAAAAAGTAAATCGTTTAATGAATAAGATTTTGCAGAATTTGGGCAGTTTTTGTTCAATATTAATTGTAATAAGGATAGTTTATTGTAACCATACGATCTACGTCTATATAAGGCATGAGCACAGAAAATGGTTAACTATAACTCGTTACAGAATAGGTGTTTGCGCATGACCACATCGATAGGAGCAAAAACATTTTTAACATCACCCCAACTGTAGCGTCATACACCCACCCACCATAATACAGGGATCCAGTAGTGTGAGAGAAATGAAGGCATTCTTACATCATAACTTTGAGATAAAAAGCTAACCGATAACAGGAGAAAGAAGTAAAAGGCAGTCCCGTCACCATGGGGAGATTTTGGGGGCTTAAACCCCCCAAAAATGCTCCAAGCCCCCAAATTTAAACATGAAACACTATAAATCAGTTGCGTTTTGCCAATTTTTAGAGTGTCAAGCCCCCTGCACAAACCCCAAGCCCCCCACAAAAACGCAAAGACCCCTATTGAAAACTTTCTGGCGACGGTTCTGGTAAAAGGTAAGTCTGATGGGGTGCACATTGGCGCACAGATACATGCAAACTGTTCCGATCAAGGTTTCAAATGCTTAACAACGCATTTATCATGAGAACGACAGCCAAACAAAATTCCTAAGTTTTGAAGCAGCAAATTACGTTTTCTGATTTTTAAAGCAGCGCACTGGAGCTTTTCGTTGTTATGCAAAAACAATATTGATGAGTCGCGTACACTGATACAACGCATCAATAATTATATCAGTTGGACACCGTTACACATGAGTGTTAAATAAGTGAGGAAAAACGTAGATTCGTAAAAAGCATCAGACATTTGAAGAGATCGGATGAAAAAGTTGGATGGAGATGCAAAACGTTGCAAGAAGCGATAAATATTATTTCTCAATAAGGCTTCAAAAGTCGTGACACGATTGCTAACTTGGTGTGGGCGAACAGTTATATTTCTGGGTATGTAGACTAATGCATAAATCTGTAGGTTTTATTGTATGCAGCGCGGAAGCGCTTCATATTAGCCTGTGTGTATTTACTCCACAGTGAGCAAGCATATATTGGGCATGCAATGGGCACGAAATAAAGTGGTTTTTACTGCAGGAGAGCATTGATCTAAAGTGCCTCTGAGTTTGTGTGTTGCACAACAGCGATTTCACTTGTCTCTGAATATCATCATCATCCTTCAGTGAGGCATGTAGAAAATATTTTATTTGACAAAAGATTGAGAACTGAGGTTCAACCAACAAAGATTAATGGGGTATAAAGGGTAAAGCGTTTTGTAAACGTCCATTTGCATTGCATCATCAGCAACCTGAAGAGAGTAAGCAAAATTTCGACGTTGCCCCACCGACAAAATTTCTGCGGACGCCCATGGATGCACTGATTTCGATCTAAATCTTGGGTCATATATCATGGTGCTGTTTAGTTCAATTCGATGAGGACAATCAAAAACCATAAATGCCAAAGTTGTCAGTTTCCAATCCTTTAAGGACCGCAAAGCCACTATAGTGGCTCTGACTTTGTTCAGTCATAACGTCCCAACCGATAGAAATAGAGAGTTGTTCAAACCATCTACAGATTCGGCAAGTTTTCTGGTTCACTTTGAAAAAAAACGTTTTTCGTTTTGGATTTGGGGTTCTCTGTGGGGGGCGTCGCAAGTGGGGGTATTTTTGCCTCATTTTTGCCAACCTTACCCGGGCCTGAGAGTCAATCCACTGAGTTTTGTTTTTGGCTCAAGTTTTTTGTGGAAACTAGGCCAAAATCCGCGTCTTTAGAGCCCTTAAATTGCTTTCTAGCATATCTGTAGCCAAAACTATGGATCAAAAACAAAAATTTGTGAAAATGTCTGCACCAACAAACCCCAACCTGGGGTGGATTTCACCCCTTTTCTAAATGGCCATCACTCGCCAGCAGCTTGAGCTAGAGAGCTGTTAAAACCCTCTAAAGACTCGTGAAGTATTGTAGTTCAGACTGAGAAAAAAATTGTCAGCGTGGGTTGTCGGCCTTTTTGGCCATGTTTACATAACCACCAGACATGGGGCGATTACAGCACAAAAGATTACGATTACTTGCCGCCTGCTCGATTACGAATACGATTACGAATAAACAAAATCACAATGTAATCGATTACGATTACATTGAAAGTAATCACGATTACAATCGCGAATACGATTTGTTTTGAAACATCTTCAGAAGGTAAACAAACCCCATTTGTATGGCTTGATGTATGTACATTTTCAGACAACATACGATATGAATGAACGCAATAAACGAACTTACTAATCTGTAAGGATCAAGCACCGGAAAAAATCCCATCAACTGTTCACTGAGATGTTCGTGCAGTCAGCAAACCAGTGGCGTAATTAGAGGTTTGAGCAAAAGGGGAAACTTAGCTGAAAGAGGCACACTAGCCTCTGTAGGTGACCTACCAGTAAACACTCGGAAAAAAAACTTGAGAAATAATGGTGAATCCGGGTGTGGATGCCTCTACTAGCAATAATAGAACCAAATCAACGGAAAATACTCCGAAAAACGCAAAAAGACAACCTACTGAAAACCAATTAAAAGAATATTAAAACCGAAATATAAGCTAGGTGGTGGCCTGGTTTTTACAATTAGCTGGCCAGGGGAGTCAAATCGCCCTTCTTCCCTCCCGTGAGTTACTCCACTGCAACAAACACTTTAAACTGTAAACAAAATTGATCAATGTTTAGAATCTTTGTTACAGTTGATAAACATCAAAGCTTTAAATATTTTATCGGTCAAACAACATCAATCAGGCTTGAACATTCATCCAGCAACGCTGAAAATTCGTTTGTTAATAATTTCAAAATTGCTCACTATTTCTTCAAACTGCCGGTTACGATCGTCCGCAACACAAGCCAGCCCAGCATTGTGCAGCTTTTAATTTGAAATGAAATGGACAGTGAGACAGTGAAGCTAATGTAGCTGCGCATCTGTCTATTGAACCAAAAGTCAATGGTCAGCAAAACTTTGCTGGTTTCGTTGATTTTTTTACCGGGATCTGGTGGATCGCGGTTGACGTGCTAGTTATCAGTGTTGCGGAAAAGAACTTTCGACTTGGATTAAAGTACCTTATTCCTCTGATAAAAAGTTAATTTATTGTATATAAATTACTGCACTAAATACATACATAGCCTACTCCAGCACTGACATTCATAAGTTCACTCTGAATATATAAATAAAACCGACACCCCTCCTCGTAATGTCCCGCTATGCTATTCTGTTGCCGAAGTGTCAAACCGTTTTTAAGTAAAGCTCTTCTTTTTGTTGCTACGTCTCACTTTTCACTACGAGACTCACTAGGTCACTTCTGGCGGCCAACAGCAAGAGTAGTTGGAACAAAGCGCGAATTCGTTACATACGCATGCATTTGTCACTGGACTACCTGGATTTAACACAAACAGACGGGCAAATAGCCTCCCCTGAAACATAACTATAACAAACGATGATAAAGGAGGAAACCCAGCCACCACAACCGCGATTCAGTTCACAGTGATGTAGGGTGAAGATTTCCAAGTTAATCGCGAAAGTAATCGTCGATTACGATTAATTTGGCGATGCATTCGAGTACGATTACATTTCATTTTTGGTCAATTCAATCGATTACCATTACTCAAAAAACTGTAATCGATTACGATTGACGATTACGATTACCCCATGTCTGATAACCACAGGATGTTTTGACATGTTTTGACAGGTCTGTCAAAACATTGGATGACGTCAACATCCCATGGATGTTCAACAATCGAGCCGATTTCGTGGCTCAAAGCTTTGCTGAATTTAAATGGGTTCTAGGCTGCAATCCGAGTCTTTAGAGAGTTTGATGGACTTTCTATCGTTTCTGGTTCAAAAGTTATGGCCAACCTTCCGGAAAATGAATTAGGGGAATACCCACTAAATTCCTAGGGGTTAGTACAAGTTTTCCGGTCTTTTGGCCATAACTTTGGCACCAGAAACGCCAGGAAGTCGATCTAGGCCTCTAAAGACTTATATCACAGCCTAGAATACAACCAAACTTTGAGCCACAATTTCGGCTCATTGCCCGGGTGATGACGTCATGAAAGAATAACCAAAAAATAGTAAAACATACCCAAACCTTGGCGACATCCACAAACCCAAATCTCAAAAGTTTTTTTTCAGTGCAAACTGCAAGACTTCACGAGTCTTTCGAGGGTTCGAATAGTTCGCCAGCATATTCTCGCGGCGAGTTATCGCCGACCGCGCAAGCCGCCAGTGGGAGACTCACGCTTTTTTGCAGTTTTTGGATTTTTGTGCAAAACGGGGTTGTTGGGACATAAATCTGGTTCCAGATATGCTAAAAGGTCAATAAAGGGCCCTAAAGACGGATGATCGTCTAGTCTCCAAAAGAGTTTTGAGCCAAAAAAATGGCTCATTGGATTGGTGCCCAGGGCCAGGTAAAGGTGGTCTGAGATGAAGAGAGTAGCTACCAGTCCAGAACATACCACAGATAGTCCACCATCCTGTTCAGCCCCAGTATTAGTAGACTCCAAAGTCTTCTGGATATCTGTGGTGACAATGCTACGGAACACGAAATTGCCTTGTTTAACAAAACTGTTGGTGTCCTTTTTTGCCCCCAAAATTATAAACAACCTGCTCCATCCAATGTTTTTCTGAACTGTGTACGTATACAATTGTTTTACCAAGTGAAATACCTTGCTGTGCTGCCTACAGCTTTTTAATGGCAAAAACGTCGCAATTCTTTTCTATTAATTCGGTCCAAATCCGTCCGGATCCCAAATTTATGAAGCAATTTACAATCCGGATCCAATCCAAATTCGACAAAATTCGTCATAGTCCGGATCCAGTCCAATCCAAGTCCAGACCAATGCTCATCTCGTTCAAACCACTGCTTGGTCGCACTAGATCTCGGGGCAGATGTTGAGCAGCCATTCGATTGTCTCATCGTTCAGAACCGTCAGACCATGTAGTCCATGGGGAGGTCGATGGATTGGACATTGGAGGACAACATGGTCGATGGTTTGTTCTTCTGCGCTACATTCACAGGGCGCAGAGGAGGCCATACCCTATTTGTACAAGCAGGAGCGGAAACGTCCGACAGCGGTGCGGAGGCGGTTGAGCCGGACCCAGGCTCTTCTTGGGAGGGTCACACGGGGGTTGGGATGCCGATGTCGGGGTTGAAAATACGGAGTCTTGTGGAACTGTCTGCCCACTCCACATTTCATTGGTGATCCGCCCACTGCGCCGCACATATGTTGTTGTTGTCAGATGAACTGATGAGATGTTGTGCGGCGGGTACAAATGGGTGTATCGATTTGAGGCGCCGTGGGTTTGCACTCGATGGACGGGTGAGTGCTGAGTGGAGCAGATGTCCAGGCTCCACAGCACGGCGTGCTAGAGACAGTGTGGCTCCGATGCGACGAAGCTCAGCAGGTTATATGGCTGCCTGGAAGGTTGTCCGCTGGTGTAGCACGCAAGCATCCAGTCACAATTCGCAAGGCGTCGTTGATGGCGGGGTCGATGAGGCGGGTATGAGCACTGTGGCACCAGAGAGGAGCGCAGTACTCTGCGGTTGAATGGACCAGGACTAGGTGGCTATTCGCACAGTTGTTGCTCCAGCACCCCAACCGTAGCCAGCAAGCTGCCTCTGGAGCTCTACATGTGATGTCAACTTCTTGCGAAGTGACTCAAGGTGTCGGAGATGCATGAGCGACCTGTCCAACATTACTCCGAGGTATTTGGGCTCAGAGCAGAAGGGCAGGGTTTCGTTGTTGTATTTGACTTTAAGCTCACGCTTAGCTTTCTTGTTGCTAAGATGTAAGGCTGCCGACAACGTTTTTGTAGTGCTGAGCTTTAGCTTCCAAGTCTGTAGGTATTCACCTGTGGTTGCCATGTCCTTGGTCAGCACCCCTTCCACTGCCTGCCAGTCTCCATCAGCATGCATGATTGCAAAATCGTCAGCATATGCATACTTTCTAGAGACGGTGATTGGCAGGTCAGAGATGTAGGTGTTGAAGAGAAGGGGCGCCAGGACAGATCCCTGTGGGACGCCGTTCTTGAGGCGTCATAACCTGCTTTTTTTGCTGTTTCCAGTGATGAAAGTGAAGCTGTGATTGCTAACCATCTCCATGATCATGTGAACCATGTGTCTATCAGGCAGCAATTACAGCAGCTTGCAGGTGAGGCCGCGGTGCCATACATTGTCGTAGGCTGCTGTGAGGCCGGCAAACACAGCTCCGGCCTTCTTTTTAGCCGAAAAGCTATCCTCGATGTCCTGTGTCAGCAGGGTGACCTGGTCTACGGTCGACCTCCCGTGTCAAAAGCCCGCCTGCTCCCTAAGGGAGCAATGGGTCGATGATTGGATCGACACGAGCATAGATGAGTCTCTCGAGGATTTTTAAGGGGACACACAGCAGAGATATAGGACGGTAGCTCTTTGGGTTCCCCGGTGGCTTTTCTGGCTCAGGGATCGCAACTATTAGTGCTCTTCTCCAGATCTTTGGAATTTTGAGTTGGCGCATGCAGGAAGTGAGGAAGTCACAAATCCAAAATTTGAGAGCCAACCTGGCGTGGAGTATGAACTCTGCGAAGATGGAGTCCAATCCCGGAAACTTTCCTAGCTTCAGGCGTCTGTGGGCAGTAGCAATCTCCTCCGGACTAAAGGGTTCAGAGATACTGTGACCCTCGGGTGTTAGAATCTTCCACAGGTCGGACAGCTCCTTGTTGACAAGCCTGGTGGACTCGCGATCCCCGGTCTTGTGTGCCCCGTTCTTCACAAGTTGCGAGGCTATGGAATTTGGCGAGACGTGGCACTGGTGAAAGGAGCATCCAGATCTGCCAGTAAGTTTGTTGATGGTTCTCCATGCCTTGCGGCTAGAGCGCGAGAAGTTGATGGAATTGACAGCTTCCTCCCATCGCTCCTGCTTCTTCTGCCCGAGCTGAGAAAGTAGGGACGAAGCGGCTCTATCAGAGTCAGTCCCCACTGGGGCTTGGGTAAAGGAGCGATAGAGGGTCTCGCACTCTTTGTCCCAGCATGGCACATAGTACTTCCGGCGGCCACGTGGGATACATAGTTTGGCTGCAGATAGTAGGCTCTCGCAAAAATCCTGGCATGCCCTCTCAATGTTTGATGTATCCGGAGGTGGCAATAACTCAATGGATTCATCTGTGAGAAGGCAAAAGCGAATAGGCAACTGATATATTAATTTTTCCTCTTCTACATTTTCTTCAGTAGCGCACACATTTACATTTGGATCACCTTCTTGTTATTCACAGCGTTTTTCATAACGCTGGTGACAGGGCCGGCCTTAAGCCGATGCAACCGATGCAACTGCATTGGGCCCCACGCCATGGTGGTTGGGCAGGTTGTTTATTTTTGCCAGAAACTCCTTGGGCACAAGAATTGTAGAAAGGCTTATAAATCTCACTGTTGGCAAATAATTATCGTTTGAATGAATGTTACATATGAAGGGTCACAGAAGTCTTCCACAAAAATCTGGCCACAGTTATTGAAACGGGAATATTAATTTCGCTTAAATGAGCATCGTCAGTTTCACAGAATAAAAATGTAAAAAAGTAAAATCTGCAATGAATTAAAATAGTAATGAATTAAAATAGTAAGTCACTAAAAAGCTACAAGTCATCATGCTAACACGGTCAGGTAGATTCTGAAAGAACCCAGTTCAATGCTAGAGTAAGGAAACATCACTTGAATAAAAGGTTAATTTCCTCTAACTATTATCGTACGTTATCAAACATACTCACTTCTCATGCTGATCGTTACATCTGCGCTCCAACACGTCCCACTCTTATAGATAGAATTTGGTATTTACTAGTGCCAGTTGAGACTGAAGTAGATCCACATACTGCAAATAAGGTGTGTAGTGATTCAACGCGCAATGAACAGGTCAAAACGAGTGTCTGTCTTATTAAGTTCGATGGCAGTTCTGCTAACGTAACGTTGTTCAGTTCTCGAGAGATTCTTCTGTTTTTGGAATGATTTCGGCAAAAATTGTGAATGTCATCCAGCGCACTCGTTCCTGTTCATCAATATATTGGGCAGCTATATGCTTCTATTTCATCAATCAACCATACGCATTATATATTGCGTTTGATAAATGTTTCTACAACTGTGACGTGGTAGTTGAAACATATTTGTGCATTACATTTCTAATTATTAATGAAAAGAGTTTGCATTCCAAGGTCATGCATAATTAAGCATAATGAGTAAGTTTTGTTACAGAGATTCCCAACCTGGGATAAATGTACCCCTAGGGATAGGCTATATTGGTCTGTCTGAAGGCGTACATTTATGGTACATTTGCAATAATTTAACTTTGAGACATAAAAATGGTGTCTATACCTTTATAGCTCCGAAATTGAAAACTATATAAAAATTCAGTAAGGAGTACATGTTCAGAGAAAGGTTGGGAACCCCTGTTTTATAAACTTGCACTTTTGGGGAACTTTGGGCGTATGCATGGGTTGCTCTCTTGTGAAATCTGTTTTTTCGTGTATTGCGTCATAACGCGGGTGGCTGATCATGCGCCCAGACTACCTTTAAGCGCGTCTGCGATTGTGGTTACCGAAAGCGACATAAGCAAAAAGTTCATGCTACGTTTTCTCCAAGTGAGTTGTTCTTCGAACGAAAGTGTCGTTCAACAAGAGCGACGTAATTGCATTGTAAGTTCAATTTGCTTGTCAGTTCGGTTTGACTGGCGTAACTTTGCACTTGCGCTCGTCGCTCCATTGCAGAGATTCCTTTACAACTTTCGACTTGATTACGATTGGTAGCACTACACTGTCTTATGGCCACCACAGCAGCATGCTATTAGCCATAAACATGACCGTACCTTAGAGTCACATGAGCTATGCCCAGTCCCCAAGAAACAGTTGTGTTATCACAGGGGTTCCAACCTTTCTCTGACCATGTACCCCTTCAGCGTTTCGATAGATGAGTATGTGACCTAAAATTTGTTGTGGCAAAAAGGCCGAGTAAAATAACAAAAGTCCACCGAATTTTTCGTAGAACTTCTATATTTTAGAATATTTGGAAAAATAAATATACAAATATATATTTCCCTTGTATCCTAACCTTTAATGTTGCCAGGCCCGTAACCAGCTTGGGACAATACGCGGGTGGATATTTTTTTGAGAGGGGCCCAAATTTTTTAAACTATGACCAATAGTTTTGAACGATGTCCAATACATTTTTCAAGGGGGGGCGAAAGATTTTCCAAGGATGCTTCGCCCCTGCACCCCCATATTTGCGGGCCTGAATGTACCCGTTCAGATAGGCAAATGCACCCAGGTTGGGTACCCCTGCGTGATCATGAGCCTACATACAGATCAACTCCAATGAAATTTGCCGTCTTTTTTGATATTCATATAGATAGCTATTTTGCTAAAATATATTCATCAAAAAGCTCATAACACGGTTGACTGAGCACGATGACGTAATAGCATCACTTCTCAGAGGAGCCCCGCGCCTAGGTCTTGCGTTGGGCCCCGCGCCTGCTAGGGCCGGCCCTGGCTGGTGACGTACTCCGTTGATGATATCTCTCACTACGTGTGGGAGTACATTTGTTATTTTAAACTAGGGAATTTTGTGTAATCTTGAACTGCAGCGGGATAAAAAATCCCACAAAAACTGTAATCCCGATTCCTTCTTCCTCTAACTGACATTTGTGTTTTAATTTGTATGCATAGGGAAACATCGAAAGTTAAGCAATAAGTCCTAACTCTTGTTTCATTTTCTTCAATTGCTAGTAGAGACAATCACATCATCAATCACATGATATATATGACCTCAACAATGATCTTATATGAGGATATGAATCCAGTTGAACACCTTCCGCTTCAACCGACATGCGTACTTTCTCCCTGGTGTGCGCATGCACTCACTGTAATATAAAGTTATCCTTATATTATTGAACACATTGAAGTTGCTGATGATTTCGTCACTTCAAAAATCCAGTTTCAACTCGATTTTTCATAATTGAACCTAGACACCCAGGTCGATTGAAAAAAACGGATGGAAATCCCCGCAGTGGTGCCCTGCCGTCACACGCTGCAAAGCGCCCAAGACTTATCATAGATCGCCTTGAACTGCTCAGGCAAGCACAAGAGAAATATGGCACTTCGGTGCATTAAACTAGCATGAAAGCAACCAGCAACAATAGAGATCTCTCACTGAGTTCACTCAACTATTTTGAGGTTGCACTATCAATATATAGGGATAAGTGAATTACGATAATTCGCTTGTGGTGCTTATCACACTGACTTATTACTTGTGTCACCATCTAGTGGTGACCATTTCATTGCATGTGGCGCCATCTCCAGGCCGCCACATGCTGTAACTTGAAGTTAATATTTGAGGATTTATTGCCGTGTTTTTGTTACGCGTTAAAGACCAACAGTAGAACAATCCGCTAGCAAGTTTCGCAACCTGCCTCTGCAGGCAAAAGAACGGACATGAACCAACTGCAATCTCATCACTGCATGACACCAGAACAGTGAACCTGGCCTCAGTGTGATACCGGCAAATCAACTGTCATTGCAACATGAATTAATCGGAACTTAGCTGCTAACTTCAAGTTTTCTAGAAATATTTGGTTCTTAGTCCCAATTTCCAGTGGGGGAGCAAATGCATGTTTTTCCCCCCTGCAGACACCCATGATCCCAATTCCTTCTTCTTCTAATTGAAATTTGTTTTTTAATTTGTAAACATAGGGAAACATGGAAATGAAAACAATCAGTTCCAACCATTTATCACCAGTTTCTTCAATTGGCATTAGAGACGATAACATTGTAAGCCCGACAATGATCTTATATAAGGATATGAAACCGATTGAACACGTTCTGCTTCATCAGACTTGAAAAAGCAGATCTGGGTTGGAAAACCCCGTAGTATGAACACTGGTCACATGCAGAAAAACGCCTACTACCGTAACTTGAAGTGTACGTTTGAAGATTCGTTTTTCTTTGATAAACCTTCTGTTTAAACAAATTAACCATTCGAACCGCCGGACATGGTCGCCTCCAATTGTTTCTAAAGTGTAGGCTGTCAAATCGTATCAGTTTTGATGTTTTTAACCCGTGCTTCTGCAAAATTGAAAGAGGGCATGTGAAACGCCACGCAGTTGCCCTAAGTGTTTAAGACCCTTTAAGGCCCACAACGGCCACTTGTTTGAACAGAATTTGCAAGTTTTGCAACTCTATAACTCGCCATTCGATTGAGCTAGAGAGCTGTTCAAACCCTCCACGGATTCAGCAAGTCTTCTAGTTTATTCTGAAAAAAACATATTTTTTGTTTGGGGTTTGGGGTTCTCTGTAGGTGACGTCATGATGGGGGCATGTCTTCGCGATTATATTACTGGGGTTACCTAGCCCTTGGCGCAAACCCAACAGGCTATTTCTTTGGATCAAATTTAGTTTCGAATCTAGGTTATCATCCGAGTCTTGGGGGGCCATAGCAGAAGCGTCCACGTCGCGGCCCCTGGGGAGTATTCTTTATTGAAGACTCGCTAATTCTGCTACCACTCGAGACGTAACATTGTGCACACCTGCACATTACTAAGTCCTACAGCGTTTCCAGAGCCCAGTTGTCATTCCGAAGGCATTTCTGTCTCCGCCTACACGTCAGATTGTAGCACGCAGTATGCAAATAGACAGGAGGCCTTTTCCAAGGCCGGCATTGCTGGCATTATCTGAAAATATTGAGGGACTATCATCCACAAAAGAAGATCTTTTTGCCAACATCCGCAAGGAACAAGACTGTGACATCCTGTGTATTCAGGAAACCCACCGTGGTCCCAACCAGAACCGACCGCGTATCCCAGGAATGACCTGGTAATTGAGTGTCCCCATGAAAAACATGGGAGTGCTATATTTGTCAAAGCCGGTACAACTGTAGAATCAACATTAAATTCTAGCTTTAACAACATCGAAATCCTACGAACCACTTTGAATGGACTCACCATCACTTCCATTTACAAACCGCCCAATGAACCTTTCAGCATAGCGTGCGTACCTACCAGCAGTAAAGAAGTTTTCATTGGAGACTTCAATAGCCAAAGTACCAACCGGGGCTACGATCAAACCAATAGTGATGGACAAGCAGTAGAACAATGGGCCGAAGCTCAAAATCTGAATCTGATCCATGATGCCAAGCTCCCTAAGTCATTCAATAGTGGACGCTGGAAAAAAGGTTATAACCCATTAATCTTTGTGAGCTCCAACATTGCCACACTCTGCAATAAACTCGTTCGCGAAACAATCCCTAAAACATAACACCGCCCAATTGGTATCAAGATTAATGCAGCAGTTGTCCCAAAGACTGTTCCATTCCAACTACGCTTTGACCTCACCAAAACAAACTGGCAAGCCTACTTGATGAACTAGAAGACCTTATTGAAGACCTGGAACCTTTCCCAATGAATTACAAGAAGTTCACTGAACTGGTGCACAAGGCTGCCAGAAACAACATCCCACGAAGTTGCAAAACATCTTACGTGCCAAATTTAACAAACAAAAGTGCCAGGCTTTATGAAGACTACCATCAGCTTTTCCAGAAAGACCCCTTTGATGGACGCACAATTGAAGCTGGCGACTCTCTACTGTACTATCTGCTATTTCACGCCAAAGCAGCAATCCTGGCATAATCTTGTTGAGACGCTGGATATGAGAAAAAGAAGTCGTAAGGCTTGGAATCTCATCCGCAAACTCGGTAATGACCATACTACAAGCAAGCTACACACAAACGTTACAGCTAATCAGGTTGCACACCAACTTGTATTAAACGGTAAGACAACACATCGAGTGAAAGTTAATTCAAAGATAGACCGTAGCGTGCCTCTCTCTGTCTCAACCTTTAGCAGACCTTTGTCAGAAGAAGAGTTGAACGACGGAATTAAGAGTATGAAGAATGGCAAAGCTGCAGGACTGGACAACATATTTGTTGAGGAAGTCAAACACTTTGGACCAAAGACTAAAAACTGGATTTTACAGTTTTTCAATAACTGCCATCACCAGAAGAAGATCCCTAAAATAGGGAGAAGATCCAAAGTGTTTGCTCTGCTGAAGCCAGGCAAAGACCCATCTCAGCCTTAAAGCTACGGGCCAATATCGCTACTGAGTCACCTGTACAAACTACTGGAACGCCTTCTTCTCAACCGACTCATCACCTTTGTCGAAAAACACTTGATTAAAGAACAAGCTTGTTTCCGCCCCGGTAGGTCCACCACTGGCCAACTGCTAAAACTGACTCAACACATTGAAGATGGTTTTCAGACCAAAAAGATTACTGGAGCTGTGTTCGTAGACCTCACTGCTGCTTATGACACAGTGAATCACCGTCTTCTCCTGCAAAAAGTCCTGAAGATGACCAATGACTTACATCTCACTTAATTTCTTGGAGAGATGTTAAGCAATAGACGCTTCTTTGTGTTATTAAACAACAAGAAAAGTAGATTACGTCTCCAGAAGAACGGCCTTCCCCAAGGAAGTGTGCTGGCCCCTTTTTTCTACAACATCTATACAAACGATCAACCACGGGATTTGCAAACTAAAAGTTTCGCTTATGCTGACGATCTTTGTGTAACAAGCCAGCAGCCTACTTTCAGTGCGGTAGAAGCAAGCTTAGCTAATGCCCTTAATGGTCTGCATCAATACTATGCAGAAAACTCACTCAAAACCAACCCAGCCAAAACACAAGTGTGCTCCTTCCACCTTAAGAACAGAGACGCTAACTGTCCCCTCAACATCATGTGGAATGGACAGAAGCTGGAAAACTGCAAGCACCCAAAATATCTTGGTGTTACCCTGATCGCTTGCTTACATTCAAAAAACATATTCAGAACTGCAAGGCCAAAGTGAATACGCGAGAAAACATCCTCCGTAAGCTCACCTCCTCGCAATGGGGAGCAAATCCCAACACTCTGAGAACGTCTGCAATTGCCTTATGTTACTCTGCAGCTGAGTATGCTTGTCCAGTATGGTCTCGGTCCAGTCATGCTAAATACCTCGACCCTGCACTAAACGACAGTTGCTGCATTATTACACGATGCCTAAAACCCACCAACACAAACTGTTTGTACCTTCTCGCTGGAATTGCCCCACCCGATATCCGAAGAGAGGTGATAAGCAGACGGGAAAGGTACAAAGCAATGCACGACCCGAGCCATATTCTGTGCAGATCCCAGGCAGCGAATCAAAGATTAAAATAAAAAAAGCTTCCTTTACAGCACACCCCACTTTCCAGGCTATCTGAAGAAACTCGGCTAGAGCTGTGGAAAGATCGGCTAAGAGTCAGCCCCCGAAACCGGCCCTAAGTATCGATCTAGCTGAAGCAATTGCCTCCGGCCACCTAGCTTCCTGGGCATATTGGAAATGTCTCAACCGACTCCGCACCAGAGTTGTCAGAAGCAAAAGTACACTTGCTCAATGGGGCCTCTACAGTGGCGCGAATATGTGTAGGTGTGGTTCCGCAGAGGATACAGCTGGACACCTTCGTCGATGCCCACTGCTTCCAAGAGGATGCACGCTGTTAGACCTCTCAAACAATAACAACATCGCTGAAACAACCGTGGAGTTCCGGATGAATTACGTTTAGAGACACGAATCATCATCATCCGAGTCTTTGGAGTTCTTGATTGGCTTGCTAGAAAAAAATTTGTAAAAATTCTACTCCCACAAACGATGACCCTGAGTATATTATACCCATGGCCATAATTCTCAATAGCTCGCCAGCAGAATGTGCTAGAGAGCTGTTCAAACCCTCTAAAGACTCAGAAAGTCTTGTTGTTTAGAATACAAACAAAAATATTTACTTTTGGATATCAGGCGTTTTGCTGATGTTTACATAACTAGAGGATTTTTATGACATTTTGTTTACATGTGGATAACGTCAACATCCTGTGCAAGTTAACCAATTGAGCCGATTTCCTAGATCAAAGTCTTTAGAGGGTTTGATTGAATTTGAAGCGTTTCTGGTTCAAAAATTATGGCAAAATAACCGAATGTTTACTTAGGGAAATTCCAGGGAAATCGTAAAGAATTTGTTTTTTTTTGGCCATAACTTTGGCACCAGAAACGTTAAAAAGTCGATCAAAGGCTCTAGTCTAAAGATTCGTATTATAGCCTAAAATCCAATAAAACTTTGAGCCACAAAATTGGCTCATTGGATCGGCGATGACGTCATAAAAAACGCAAAACTTCCCCAATTATGGCGTCATTGACCAAAAACCCCAGACACAAAACTAACAATTTTTAAACAACTGCAAGCAAATATAAACAACAAGACTTTCTCCAACTATAGAGAGTTTGAACAGCATTGTAGCTCCACCTGCTGCTGAGTTATGACTGACTACAATTTGGCCTGAAAGGGCAAACCATACCTTTCGAGGAACTTTTTGATTTTTGTCATAAATGGGATTTTTGAGCCATAATCATGGGTCCAGATATGCTAAAAGCCTATCAAAGCTCTACAGACGCGGATTATAGCCTAGATTCCAAAAACATTTTTAGCCAAAAAATAGCTCACTGGGTTGCCGCCAAGGGTCAGGTATACTTGGACAAGATGGCGAAAACATGTTTCCCATTGTGACGTAGAGGGCTTGAAAAGCTCTCTAGCTCAATCGACTGGCGAGTTTTGGCCAGAAATGTAGAGGCCACTTAAGTGGCCACCGTGGGCCTTAGAGGGTTTTAAGGGGCGACACAATAACTGATAATGTTGAAGCCTGCACTGTTAACTCATGAATAACTCGTTCACTAAAAAGAACAAAAAAGGCTGTCCACTATCCAGTTTATAGCATGTTGTGAAAAGAAAGAGAATGATGGTGCTAGAGTATGACTATTGCAAAATTCAGTGAAATTTATTGCACAATAGAGGGTTTTTAATTCTGAAAGAGCTACAACCTCCTTTTACGTACTAACACCGAATGAGTTCTTTAACAGTAACAGTGTTGCGCACATGAGGTGCTCAAATGAACGTCCACTATAATTTATGAACCGGTAAATTTACCCCCTAGAAAGATGAAATTTACCCCTGGGAGTAAATTTACCCCAGGTTAAGAATCACTGGTTTAGGGTGTTTGACAAGATGCGATTGGATGGTGGCAGACGGGATGATCGGAGTGTCTTTTCGCCACCTCCAGTCCTCATTGCGTCTGTAGTGAGAAGTTTACTAGGGTGGCCAAAAATAAAATTGTTGTTATTGTTGTTGTTAATGTATATGAACAAGTAGTTTAGGTTTATTTTTGTAGTGATTTTGGTGTAGCAGCGCTACAATTTGACCCAGTTGGTGTCACAACTTCACATCAGTTGTGGGCAGTTTTCACAGACAGAGCCGTATCAGCCGCACTCCATATCCCCCAATTGGGGGCCCACGTTGTCACAGGGGCCCAAAATTCAGTCCAGTAACCACTTAGAACCCCAAAGAAAGCTTCGACCCCCCAAATTGAAATATGAAACACTAGAAATCAGTGAAGTTGGGGAGCCCTTTGAACGTAAAGTGCTTTATATTACAGTTACTTTGGGCCCCTTTGAAAGCAAGATATTTTCACATTACAATTGCTGTTGGGGGCCCTTTGGAAAGTAAAGTAGCCTACTCATACATTACAGTTGCTGTTGGGCCCCTTTAAAAGAAAGGTACTATACACATTGCAGTTGCTATTGGAGACCAGTTTAAAAGCGAAGTGAGCCTACTTACACATTACATTTGCTATTGTGGACCTCATGGAAAGAGTAGGATTTACATATTACAGAACTGCGCAGTTGCGGTAATAAGCGTTTCGGGGGCCTCGCGGTCATGACTTTGTCCGAGGCCTCGCGTTCATTTAATCCGGCCCTGGGTGTGTGGGAAGGCTGTCTACAACGGAAGGGTCGAACGGATTAATCCTGTTTGTAGTTTACTGACATGTTCGACCCAGTGAGTGTGGATACTCTGGGGTTCTGAATGGACGCATACCCTGCACCACTATTCACTTCTCGATTTGATACGTTTCTCTGCAAATCACAATTTCTTCAATTTCACTACTGGGGTTAGACGTTTTTTAATTGATTTACAGGCCTTAAGGCCAAAGTCATCTGTTAAACGTCGTTTTGCAGGTTTTGAAGATACATCTGTGCCATGTTGCGGTATTGGCTAACGCATTTTGTTGGATGAACTTAGTGGAGAGCGAACAGCAATACGCCTTAGGAGGTGATCATCCATTTTAGTTGTTTACGAGGTCGTTTGCTGTCTCAGTAGCTTCCAGAATCTTCAAATAACACATTTTTCTGCTATGCTAATTTGTCTTTTAGAATAACTTTGTTAGTGAAGAACTACAATTCTAGTTCGTTGCACTTTCGTCAGTGATGCTTTTTTACCCATATTTAAACTTTTGAAGTAAAAATCAGATATCTTTTTCTGACTGCAACTACTGAATATTATCAACTGCAACTGCCGAATGATAAAATTCGAGTTATATGAAAAGTAGAGTACAAAATGTAGGTACATGACTACTCTATAATAATGCTTTCTATGATATGTTTGCGCCATTTTGAAACGTAATTCATGATGATTACATATGTTGTGGTCTTAAACGTTTGTTCACAACTTTAACGCCTAACTTAGTACATTACACTAACGTATTGGATGTAGTACAACGCAAAACGTTTAGTAATTCTCTTTACACGTCAATTTGTTGCCTGCGGTTACACCAAGATACTTGCACCTCAAAGCTCTAACACGATTGCCGTTTACATTTTAAGGAATCTGTGTCAACATGTTTAATTGTGATTAACAATTATGTCGTTTTATAAATATTTCGTGAGAACTTGTTTGCTCTAATCATTCTATAGATGACCGAGTTTTGCCGCTTTTTCAAATTATTGTTATTCCATATTAAAACCATGCCAACAGCATTAAGTATGTTTTTTATACTACTGCAATTGGGGGAATTGGGAAAGTCATTTAGAAATACGGAAACGAAAAACATTCTTCACGAAGTGATTCCTCTGATGCAGATTATATTACAGCTGCCCTATTGGTGTTCGGAGTGTAACAACATAAGCCGAGAAATCAACCGCTCCTTGAGATATCATGCCCCTGTGGACAACGTCAAGTTGTTCTCTCTTCAAAGCAACCAAAAGCTTCAAAGCTGGTTTTCGGTCAAAGACGATCACGCTAGCATAATCGTATAAATGTCATTTACAAATTGGTTTACTCGAGTGCTGCCTCCTACGTCGGACAAAGGCAGCACAACCTAAAAGCTCACTTGGAGAAGCACAGCCCGTTCTTATGCTCGGCAGTCTGCTGTGATTTTTCCGACAAACCGAATCATAGGGTTGAATTTCACCATCTCGAAATTGTGGTTACTTATAAAAAATGATAGCAGTTGGGAACGAAAGCAGACTGTTGAATCTTTGCTGATTCAAGAACATAAATTAACGTTTAGCGTGGCTTCATTCTGTATCGAATATTTACGTTGAACAGCACACATTTAATCACCAGCCCGGCATACCCTCGCAATAACTTAAAACCAGTTGCGAACTGTGACGCATGACGTTACTGACAACGCCTTGCTCTTGTACGTTATTGTAACCACCACATATTTTTTCTTTAAGGGTCATTCTTATCCACGTCTTGTCAACACTTTTTTCATGAATCAAAGCTGAGCATAAAAATTTTTGAAAAACATTATTTTTTTGCAATTTAGCCCGCAGTAAACGTTACGTACAGTACAGCGAAAAGCTAAATGAATTATCTAAATTCAGGAGGAGTATTTTTCGAACTACACAAAGGTTGTTGACCACACTGCATACACCTATACTGCAGCCCAGAGGCGTCATTCAGCGAAAGACTTTATGTTATCTCTGGTAAAGGCTACTAATATCAAGGTTTTTGTAAAACGACATCCATTTTGTATTTTGGTTTATTAAACTCCAAAGTTGATATGCAGTTTTGGGAAGTAGTTTGGCTGTATCACTACCACCGCAGAATAAAGAGAACTTAATAATAATTTCAATCTTCTGCACTCTTCAAAAACATTTTAAAGGTTTTAGCTGCACAGACTGTAGGAAAATGACTCAGCTTCTGTGTGCCAGTGCACATCAACCCAATCAAAAATGGAGTTTGATAAGCTCAGGCTCGTCTTACATATGCATCGTGTGCGAGTATTCTTCTTGTGTTATTATTTTTCACAACTATGTTATTTAGGTGGTAAGAAATTTTGACTGTGGATAGAATGGTTTAAAATGTTCGTGTGAGTGCTTTTACTTCAGGTTGCAACCTTTCTTTTGCATTTTTTAGGTAAGACAAACCGAAGGCTGCCTTGTTTTTTAATATGTAAAAAGTTATAAAGATAAACTCTTGAACATAGTTAGAACAGTCTCTCCGTTAATACAGCTCACCAGCAAGTGAGTATGCACCAGGTTGTTTCGACAAAATTCCAGAAAGATTACCCTTTGTACATTACATATGCTTGATGCACAGTTAGGAACGGATAATTATTCGAAATAAGCCCACTTCAAAACGTGTCGATTATGGTACAGTTCAGGTAAAGTGGATGTCACCGCAACGGTAATTTTTGTCTGAGCTGCTGCCGCCACGTTCAAAGAAAAACGTGGTTTACGCATACCAATGAAATTGTTTTCTGGCACCAGCACAGGAAAATATAGTTTCTTCCCAGTATTTATTCAGTACAAGATTGTCGCCAGCGGGAGGCCCAGGCGCCAGGCCCTCATTTACAATTGATGCCCTCGTGCTCGAAGTGAGTGATGGTCCTTTGATTTTATTCTGATAGCGACCAAGCAGTTCCCCGGTTTGATGTTGGCCCTTCATTCAGCAAAACCTGGCTACAGCCCTGTTTCAATGGCAGCGGCTTGCGCACATTGCTTCATCCTTGCGATTCCAACAGCATCGAGAATCAGGCGGCCAATAAGTAACAGACGGTCAAAATTAAATGCAATCTCACAGACTTTTTGAAAGAGCAACAAAACAAAGGCCAAACTGCGCAACGCTCAGATACACTGACTTCAGCTTTAACGCTGAAGTCACAATGTGCTACAGAGAGCAGTTTCACAAAAATGTCAATGCTTTCAGTCATCATTTCCTTTCCTCCAGGAAAGTTCAAAAATAAATAATCTTTCAAGTTTCTAACTCGACTCATTTTACAATTTGGCACTACTAAGAAAATATTTAATCTGTGCTGAGTTTGGTGTGAATAACGTCAATGTGTGGTCATGAGTGTCGGAAGGATTTTTTCCGGGGGGGGGGCACAGGGTATTTTTCCAAAATTTTTCCAGGGAGCCAAAGTGGTGGAATTTGTTTTTCCCTACTCATAACTAAACAAACAACCTTTTTTGGTGAAAATTTTAAATTCCAGGGAGGTCAAGGATCCCGTGGCCACCCTATTCCGGCGCCCATGTGTGTGGTTCGGATTTACCGCCTATCGGTAACTAAATTTTCAGATATCCGAGATGAGTATATTGTATTTTAATCTGATTAAGAAACATATTACAAAGTATATTGAATTTTGGAACAGGAGTTTCCCAAACTAGTGTGTGCCTACTTTATCAATGACTAATTTAATAAATTATAGTGAATTTTGGAACAGGGGTTTCCCAAACTAGTATTTGCATACTTTATTAAAAACTACTATAAATAAAGCAAAGCTAAGGCAATGCAAGCGATTCAAAAATAAAAGACTTCGTGAGGCAGATAAGTTAATGTGACGTGTAAAAAGCGGCGAATGCAAACCCAAAACTGCTGCATGGCTATGACAAAGCACAGAAACAAAAATGAGACTTTCGGACACGTCAGAAAAAAGCTGAAAAACGCAGACCACCAGTTACGTAAAAAAAGTTTTACGTAAGAAAGTTGTGTAAGAAAGGTGTGACGTTTTGCGTAAGAAAGTTACGTAAGAAAGCTCTTACGTTTTATGTAAGAACGTTACACCAGTTACGTAAGAAAAGAAAATTGAGACAATTGAAAGCTTTAGGTTTACTGCAAGATTTTTCGGAGGAATCAATAGACAGACCTCTGCTTTCACGCATTTGCGGCGATTCAGACTTGCACATATCTATTTTCAAGTACCTATACAGTAGTTATGACAAAGGCGACGCAGACAAATCTATCAACAATTATTTGTTAATTTTGGCGACGGCAATTCGCGGCAGGCCTAAGCCTGAATTGTGCTTCTTGCTGGGGCGATTGAGGTGAACGCTCTTGCCCAAGGAGCGCTACGGCAATTCACTCAGTGGCTGTGGATCGAACACCCAACCTTCCAACTGGGAGGCGGACACTTTACCACTGAGCTAATGCCGCCCCAACAATTATTTCTTGTTTACAAATTTTACTGATAGATTCGACTGCGTAGCCTTTGTTGATACCAGTGGCTTTAAGGCAGCCAGTAACATATAAAATCTGAAAATGAAGGTAAGACTACCTGTGCATACATTACAGGAAGAGGATTTTGCCAACAATATACTAATATACTAATGACTGTGGAAAGATTATGCAAAACTTGAACAGTCACCAGATTATCTCAGACTCGTGTAAAATTACAACAGTTACAACTGACCACAAGAGATAACCACTAAAATGTTATAGTTCGTACAGTATGTTCATGTCAATACCGACAGTGGACAAGTGAGAATACGTACGAAGATGAAAATTCAGTATCAAACAAACATGAAGCACAACAATCTCCTTTTTTTGAAAGATGTGAAGCGGAGGAGCAAGCATCTACATTGATCTCAGGGGGCTGCTTTTGTATCATGTGTGTTTCGTTGCTTGACAGCTCACGGTATAAGCCAAAGTTTCTTGATTTTTAAAGGATGAAAGTGATCTGGATGTGAGTATAGATGTTTACATATTTGTTCTTTTATAGTTGATACTAAATTTGTGTATTACGTGTTTGCTAAAAAATGACACGTAAAACTATTTTAGCCAATCTGTCACAATTTTACTTTCAAATATCCAGTATGAACTTTCTAACTTCTTCGTTTATTTTAACTCAAATACAAGAGGTGCCACATATTACCTTTATGGCTTCATTATAAGAAAGAATGAAGCTGTTTCTGAAAACACAGCAGTATGGAATCGAGAGGCACATAAAGGAACACTAAGATAAATAAGCAAAATTAAAGGCTTTCTAGCCAAACCTGCGGAACACTATGTGTGATGTTTACTGTATTTGAGCTGGTGAAATTGAGATAAGCAAATTTTATCTTCAGCCAGAGAAGCGGGCGTTAAAGCACACGTAGCTTTGTTTGATCCAGTTTTAAATTATATTTTTAATCGGTGCTAGATTTCTGGCTGACGCTTATCACCTTTTATAGGCAAAAGATTATGAATTGTAAATCTGCAAGCAACTTCGTTTGTATAATGCAACATTTTGTTTTATTGAATTTGGTGAAAATTAGCTTTTGTTCTCTGATTGCTATTCAAAAATTTTGCATTTCAAATCTCAATATCATAACAGTTACAAACCAAATGAAAATATGCAACCGTTCATGTTTTTTAAAGGAATTGTAGGGACCCGATTCGGGTCCCTAGAATTGAAAATTCGGTCTCTAGAATCAGATAAAGTCGGGTCCCTAGAATCAGAGAAATCGGATCCCTACATGTCCGTACGGGGTTTCTAACATTTTCCTTAAAAAACCTGCAACAGTTGTTTTAAACAAGCAAAAGTCTTACGCTAACTCAACAGTATACAGTAATTTCAGCATCTAACAATCCCTTTCATAGCACAGAAATAGTTGTTGGGGGCGGCAACAGCTCAGTAGTAAAGGGGGGCGTCAATAGTTCGTGCTAAAGTGTCCGGCTCTCAATTGGAAGGTTGGGTGTTCGATCTGCAGCCACTGAGTGAATTGCCGTAGCGCTCCTTAGGGAAAAGCGTTCACCTCAACCGCCCCGGCAAGAAGCACAATTCAGGCTTCGGCCTGCCACCAACTGCCGTCACCAAAATAAAAAAAACAATTGTCCATATTGTTGTTACGAATAAGACTTTCAAATACCAAGTAGGCATTATCTCTCTTACGCAAATTGAAAAGCAGTAATTGTATTCTATAACGTCTTTACTCCCACACGCAACGAAGTAGACTAAAGCATACAAGGCAGTAACGAGGAACACAAACATACATGAAAGAAGACGGTTATGCATATGCGGCGGTAGTACAAAAGCATACGCTTGATGGCGCTAGCACAATTACTTTGATGAAAGACAAGCGCAAACACGTGGTATGCGCAGGGCGGGCGCAAACCATTCCAGCGCCCTAGGAAAGATCCATTTTCAGCGCCCCCTCATAGCTTATGACGTCATCCCGCTCAATCGAACGTGGTACGATCTGTTTAAATGTAAACAAACACATTCTATTTGTACTTCATACCTTTTAAATTAGCCGTTGCGTCCAAGCGAAGTTCCATTCCAGCACCCCTCTACCCAAAAACATTTTAAATGACGATTTTTGTACATCAAACTAATTTATTCCATCCATGGCGAGTTTATTTGAACATCAAATTCATCAAAATATTATCTACACAAGTGTTACAGCATTCACATAAAGAAGAATTCTCGTATAGGCCTCAAACTTTTTCACAGTCTGGTGTCGTAACTATCGACGAAGTTCTACATGCACAGCAATGCTCTGACGTTCGTGAAGGTCACCAATGTTGGTTACGTTGCGTACCAGCTGGTATATCTTTGTTACATAAATTAAGGTGGTTCGTCCTATAATCGAAATCTTACTGGTTAACTAGGCTGCTAATGCCAATAATGCTGGTGTTTCAGCAGCGTTTCGTAATCTGACTACGCTTGATGACTGAAACATCATTTAGTGAAGTCTTCAACATAAACCTACTTCGGTGAAAGCGGCACAGCCAGAAAAAATCAAGACATGAAAAGAACATATGTGGTAACCTTAAAATTTTGCAGTGAGCTTGAGAAAATCTGGACTGCAGGATATGCTTTGCTGGTCCTGACAGCAGACCACTGATAGAGTTCTGAGCAGATCCATTCCAGCGCACACCCCTCCAATACAAAGATGGTTACTCTACTCATCACATACATTACGGAAATACGAAGGACGTTTTGTACACTAAAAAAGTTTATTACATGAATAAAATTTATAACAAGATGCGACGTAGCTTGCCTAGTATATGTGAAATTGAAATGAATAGGAACAATGTTGACTCTTTTGCAGCAAAACTGAAATAGTGTAGTACCTTTATCCAGGGCCGAATTGAACGAACGCGAGGTCCCAGGCAAAGTTGTGACCACGAGACCCCCTAAACGCTTAACGCATCTACGTAGCGTTTCACATGCCCTCGTTTCAACTTTGCAGAAGTACCTGTCAAAAACGTCAAAACATATAATTCGACAGCCTACACTTCAGAGACAACTGCGGGTGACCACGTACGGCGGTTCGCATGTGGTTAGTTTGTTCAAACAGAAAGTTGTATCACAAAAAACGATCTTTTTGCTGCTGTGACACTACACAACCATTTTTGGTCATAGGCTCTCTGACCATCTTCACTGCACAAATCGTCCATTCACATATGTATTGAGGAAAGACATGTCTATACTCTGTCGCAGATCAAAGATTACACCGTTTAAAAATTAATGTTCTCAACAAAAGATCACGCAAAAGCAACTTGAACCGTACTTCTGCGTTTGACTGAAGTTTTGCGATGTGGCTGGGAGCTTTACAAAACCTGAAGTTGACAGTCAAGTTCCGATTTATTCATTTAATTGTTGTAATGATAGTTTATATGCCGGTATGACACTGACACCAGTGGCATAGCTAGGAAGGAAAGGGGGGACATCTTCCCCCGGGCGCAGCGTTTAGGGGGCGCCAAAGTGAGGTCGGAATGTTACGTAATATTTACGAAATGACAAATGTCAGCAGATGCGTAATATTTACGATTTACAAAATGTCGAATGCCAGCGGCTGCTATCCAATTGTGAAATTTTATCAAAATCACCCACCAAGGTTCGCAAAGGTAGCAGTTTCGAACCTTAACACATTGCGTGCGTGGGAGCAACAATGCGCGTCATTACGCGTATGTCCACGCCGTACATAAAGGAGTAAACTCACGTCATAAAACACACTTCAAAAGTACCACCACAGGCGTTCATCTACAGTTCGCATTGATCACGCAGGCGATTCATGGTTGGTCTGGAGCACTTCCGATGCATTTTTTCTTGTTGAAAGAGCGTTGCACAACTCCGAGAATAAAGATATAAGCGGAGGAGCAACCTGCGAGAATACGTGGTGTTTACCACGAATCAGTGCTCAGATAAACTCGTTTCACATTGAAAACCAACGTGGTTGCTTCGCAGTTAGCCCAGTACGGTTAGCTCTTGTGGTTATTTTTGTGCTGTTAGACTAATACTTTAATTTTTCGGGTAAAACAGTGTGTATTTCTACGTTCAAAAATGAATAGTATGAGTGCTGAGCGTCATT
>Ga0210059_1002927_pt1 | contig 27030 bp, 9 predicted proteins | sample Ectturendosymbi2_FD_188042 | JGI IMG/M metagenome (GOLD analysis project Ga0210059, IMG submission 188042) | Ecteinascidia turbinata endosymbiont from Florida, USA - Sample 2 (SPAdes) (version 2) | ecosystem: Host-associated > Tunicates > Ascidians > Unclassified | place: Key West, Florida... | reverse complement strand
AATTACTCAAAATAAAAAAGGTCCTTCAACTGCAAGTAGTGTCCCGACATTAAAACCACTTTTATTTCAATACAGCCTTTGCAGTTTTATAGCCTACAGCATAGCCCATATTGCCGCCCCCATAAAAGTGCCGCCAGGGGCGGACCGCCCCCCCTTAGCTACGCCGCTGCCTGTGCGCATTATATCGCATGGAATTGCACAATCCTGGCTTAGCATGGTTTCGCTCTGCTTGCACTTGCGGCTTCGCTTTTCGTTCCGACATGTACACTGGGCACTGTTTGTTTGGACGAAACCTGTACCAAACAAACTCACAGAATTTGTTTTGCAAATCTAGAGCGTCACCCAACCTGCAAGCAAGTACCTGAACCAGCATGAATATTTTGAGAATGGCCACTGCTTTGAAACCGTGAAGGAACCGAAATATCAGTCATACATCAAAACTACATAAGATTTTTGTTACATTGTGGACTTTTTCTGCTTTTCAAACATTTATAGTAAAAAAAAACTGAACATCGTACTTAGGTACAAAGAATGTTTAGGATACTTTTGGTTATATATTCGAAAAATTGATCGAATCCAAAGTTTCAAATTTTGGGCTTACTTGACATAACTTACGATTTTCAGCGATGGAAATCAGCGTTTTTACAGAATCGTTTACATTGGAGGCTGACGTTTCATGAGAACGCATGAAGCAGACGGGTTGTTTGCAAGCCTGGCTGGCTGCATTAGCCACTATGTTAATACTTCATTGTTTTTATTTTTGAATATCTTTTAAATTGGATGGGTTGAAACAAATGAAAGGTTAAGAAACTACCTCCAAGAAACACTGGCAAAAGCCGATACAATCGGTGCAAAGGTAGGTTTTCGCGAGGGTTTAGAAAACAAGGAGGAACTTTTGCATCAACATAAAAATCTTTCGAGGTTTTTTAAACACATACAAATTTACACGATGAGAATATTTTTCCTCGTTCCACTGATTGTCCCAATCAGTTCCCTTGTTTCGTATTTTGTACTTTGCCTGTTTCGTTTCCATCAGAGTTAGATCCTTTCAACTTGCAAAAAAGACATGTCTGTGGTAGCTAGTTTGTTACAACAGCTACATATTCGGCGGTAAGCCTTTCGGATAAGAATTCAAAGAAGGATGAAATTTATTCCAAATTTGCTGAACATGAGACGGGTTCGACTGCTGCAAATTTTTCAAAGCATTCTTCTTACAATTTTTCAGAACCCAAAACAGGATGTGCTTTTCAGCTGTTTAAGGTTATGCTGAACACGTGGACTGTTTGTGTTATAGCGAGAATTGTCTGGTAATGCCTTAGCACCGGTCTGTGGACTTGAACTTGGTGGCGATATGAAATGCGACTGGGCTAAAAACTGGAATACCCAGTACCCCTTTAACGTATAATAAAACTTGAGCATCATCAAGCAAGAAACAAGATACAGTGTTGCAAAAAAGCCAAACTGAAACATTTAAAATCTTCACCCCTGACAAATTCGTTGAACAATTCACGATTTGCCTAAACGCAAGCGCAATAGCATTGTTTTGAAAAAGAGGTAGTCCGAATACTCCAAAATGTGAGTTAGGTTGAAACAGCACTCAGGAACTCAGGGATAACGTCGGCATACGTGAATTATAACTTAAACATGACGATTTTCGTATCCTATCTGGATGTAGTGTTTTAAGAAAGTGTCTGTAATGTAGTGTTGTACGAATTGTCAGGAGTTCCCGAACAATTGTGTTCAGAAAGTGTCTATAATCCTGCGGTCCTACCCCCAACGCCATTACAAAACTTTCTATGTCTGTTATTATCAATCTGCGTTGTGCAGATGTGCTTGTGCTCTATGGACTACGTGGCTGGTTCAAACATTAAAAGTAAATGAAAATACGAGAGCACAAAGAATTTGTAAAAACCTTTATCTACCTTCCGTATTGGTCGTGGAACATTTTCTTTCATTCCATGGCACCTTGTCACTGCCCCATCCCATACTGAAGAAGCGGCTTGCCTGCGCCCTTACGCACTAGCCTAAAGGAAGCTCCCCTTCTCTCTTCAAGAGGGAGCCGCGCTCCGAGTGCTCTCACAGGCGAAGCCTCGTACGAGGACCGTAAGCTTTTGCGCACGACGCAGTTTCGAACTTCCTACCACGCCGTGCCCCGCATCTCCACCAATGAAGAAGCGACTTGCCTGCGCCCTTACTAGGGATGTTATGCTTAGCGCGTCGCATGTGGCAGCCACCGCGCTGCTACCACGAGATTATCACGGATCGAGGAATAAGAAGTACGTTATATCAAGTGCATGCTTAAAGCTTAGTCTAGCGGTTCCCCAATTGTGGTAGGCGTACCAGTAGTGGTAAGCGAAGGCCTTCAAGGTGGCACTTGCAAGACCTAGTTTCGGTTTTCTTCACAAAAAATATAATCACAGCTATAATTTTTACCTGCCGGGTTCTGTTAATAAATTCCTGAATTTTTGTGTAGCCTACTTCCCTTGTTGGTTTCTAAAAATGGCCATAATACTTTCTCGCAACCAATTTGTTCATGTTGCAATACAGACAATGCTTGTTTAGTTTGCATTTGTGTCAATTCTGGTTTTCCAAACTTTTGATCGAATTATATTTGGCACACTGACTTTTCCTGGAACAAGGTGGTACGTGTTGACCGTACGGGACCCATAAATGGTATGCGATCAGAAAAAGTTTGGGAACCCCTGGCTAAGTTACCGTGAACACCCCATTAGGGTAGGCCAATGAAACTTGGGTGAATCTTTTTATGGTTTTCAATTCAAAAAGGGCCCAACAACCTTATTTTCGAGAGCTCACATCACTACGTCATGCCACTGAGCCTCTACGTGTAATACTTGCCTCGTACGACTGGTATTTAACTTCAGAAAATTCCAGTTGTATGACGTTAAAAATACCGCACAATGCACAATGGGACATGGGACAAATTTCAAGTCCACTGTCTCATTCCATGGGACAAATTCCAGGATTACCGTGGAAATCCCATTCTCCTGGACGAGCCTCTCTACAAACCCACAACCGGGGAAGGACAACCGGGCAATTGCCACCACGAAAATTTTAGTTGTTAGGTACAACAACAAGTTACTTCCATTAATTTCCCCCCGAAAATATCGGCTGGTTGCGGCCCTGCTCGTCTATCTGTATTCTGTGGAAGCAGGCAGCACACCACTATCTTGTACATTACTTGTTTGACTAAAAGATGTTAAAATCCAAATGGATCAAGAAAGCTGCAACGCAGACTCATAACTGTCCAAGTTGTGTATTACGGCAGGCTCGGTGAGCTGGAAAGATTTTAACAAAAGATTAGAACCTTCACAAACCTGCGTGAAAACACATTTTCAAGTATAAGAACCGCACATTTGTTTCTTTTTTTCTTTCAAAGATAAAGGCAGTTGTAACGCCTACACCCAGCACATTAAAACACCGCGCAGAAAAAAGGACAAGATTATTTTTCGTGATAGACAAGTCTTAATATCAAAACTTGATGCGGCCAAGCAAGTTCAAGACGTCGCATCAGTGATTTTGTTGAGAGTGAAACGACATCGAACTTGAATTCAAACGATTTAAAGAACTGATCGCATACAAAAGGTAAGGAACTGCTTGCGTTTGAAAAGCACTCCAAAAATTTTTCGTTTGATGTTTTCAGTTCGAAGCAAATCTTTTTTACTTTTTGAATTCCACGTCGAAGACCACGGTGTAAGGACCTAAGTTCACAAATAGCTAACATTTCGAATCTTAAATCTAATTGAGTCATCATGTTTCTGTTTATTTTTCTTTTTTTATTTTCTCACTCTCCAGAGCAGTGGTTCCATAACTTTATCTCGCACCTACCCCTGTGGAGTGCGGATATTTAATGTCTTCATCCACGAGACCTCACTTTTTGAGACAAGATCTGATCCTAAATTATTCCAAGCTGTGTTGTCTGCATATCACAGTGCTTTGTGAAAGATCAAGGTCCTCATGTAATATTGCAATGATACCTACAGATGAATAAAGGCATTTATTCAGAAACTCCACAAAATGGAATCCCATCATTTATGGAACACCCATTCCAAAATGGGGACGAGGCCCACGGATGAACTGCTTTCTCCAGGGCCTGGAGAGGGTAAATAATGAGGCTAACTCAAAGTATCCAACGCTGAGAGAAGCTAACTAAATTATCACACACCGACAGTCTATCCACTAAATTTCTTAATGAAAGCTCGTAAAATTTCTGATCAAGTCACCAGTCACAACGCTAGAAAGTGAAAGTGGAAGTGAATGATTGCACCACTGACCTTTGTCAGCCAAATTCATTATGACCATAAACATTGCGATGCCACATAAGTTTGATACATTACGTGGGAAGAAAATATGACGACGAAAATATTTTTATTTCGACAAACGTACTATAGTTTTGATTTTCAGAATATGCTTTATGAACACCCTGGAATCGGCTCACGCACCCCTCCACGGCGGTTAGGGAAATCGTGCTCTAGTAATGGGAAACCTCAAAAAATATGTTTAAAGAAAGTGTGACCAGAAAAAAAACAAACAAAAAACTTCTTCCGACTTACGTTGCATGGCAACAGCCAACAAGGCAATATTTAACGACAGCACATTAGCAGCAGTATTTAAAATACAATCTCCTTATGTTTTGTTAAGATGTTGGCAGATCCCATTAGCAAAAAAACGCATCGCTCGTTTTGACTGCTTTTCGACCATCAGTGAGCAACAGCCGTGTAGTTTTTACCTTCTATCACAGGGGTCACCAACCTTTTCGAAACTGAGAGCTACTTCTTGGTACAAACTCATGCGAAGGGCTGCCAGTTTGATACACACACTTCTGAAATAAAACATTGCTCTATTCGTCTTCAATGATGTTATCATTAATAAAATTAATGATATTCATCAGTGGGAAGACACTGATCATGTTTATGCTATTGTCAGATTAAGCCCGCGGGTGACCTGGTGCCGGCGGGCACCATGTTGGTGACCCCTGTTCTATCAGGTTATACAGAATTTGATGGCACGATACAGGTCAGACTCTGGGAAAGCAAAGGTTCAGATAACACAGATTACAGAGCAGGATTTTGTGTAAAGTTACTGCCATGACCCGTTATTCGGAATAAATAATGAGTCTTCGATATACGTTCCCCTGTAATTCGGTAAAATTGGTTTTGAAATAGTTGGCTTGCTCTACATACAAGCATATCTTTGCGTGATACTTGTTTTTGTTTGAACTTTTAGCTATCACTTTTCTCAAAGCAATATTTCGCAGCTTGCTCAACCACGTAGCTAACTTTCAATGGTGTTGCAGCATATCTGAAAGACTTCCTGTTGTGAGATTGAGACGGGCAATAATTACGATGGAGATTATTGTGCCTAAAAACTATAGACTTCGCAGCACAGTTAGATATAATACTGATGATATTGCAGTGGCTGTTACATCTCAAAAACGATATAAATAGTTCTTCAGTACATCAAAAATTAAAAGAATTTACAGCAGAAAAATTTTGCAAGTTTGTTTGATGCTTTTTATAAAATATAAACGTAGCAAGTGTTATATGCTATGTTCAGTAAAGTTTTTATTTAACTGGATTATCTCTTATCTCCAATTATCTTTAACTAGTCAAGTCATGCTTGTGATTTAAGCAGCCTACAGTTGATTCATTGTGTAATAACTACCAAACAGGGAGCATAGCTCTGGCAAAAAATGGTCAAAAGTAATAGCATTCAGTGAATGAATCGCAAAAGCACAGATGAGACACAAAACATGAATTCTAAATAGTAAAACGCGTAGCCGGGGGGTAATGGGGGCAATTGCCTCCCCCTAATTCTGAAAAGTTGCATCAAAAATTTTTAGGTTAATCAAGCGTTTGATGTGTAAGCCAAAGAAATACTTCAGTACAAATCAACGAAATTGCTTAAGCAACCTATCCTACTTTAGCTTGTAGTCGAACCGCATCAAAGCTATAAATAATCCGTGATGAATCAAATGTTGTGAATAGTGTAAGTGCTAGGGAATTCATATCATGGTTGATCTTTAACTGAGGTTAAAGGTCTGTGTGGAAGTTGGTAATAACAAAATACAAACTTCCATCTAATCACTTGCATTCACAAACCTAAAGTAAAACCAAGGAGTAACGCTTTTCACAACTGTTTTTGGCGCAGCAGCTCAATGTATTCCACCTATAATGGTGATGTAAGCTTCAATTCAAGACCATTGCAAAGTTTCCGGGTGCTACAAATATAACTATCCAGCATCACCAGTAGCCTTAAATGAACATCGTAGATCTTTGTTTTTATGCAGTTTTAAAACTATTAATTGCGTCAATATGGCGGTGATATACATTTTATATGGCTTGAAGCTCAAACGTCGACTAAGAAGCAATCCATCAAAGTCGTTTTTCATTACGCAATTTCGCCATAGACACTGCAACAATAGCATTCATTCTAGAATCTAAATATTTATTTGTGATGACTAAACATGTATTGCAACGATTTAATCACAATTATCTGGAGCCTTAACGTTTTCATCAATGATTTCCCATAACCTTCCCGGAGAGTAAACATCAGTCTTGTCAAGTAATCAAGGTCCGATCTGTGCATAATCTTGAAGTGTTTCAACTTTCATATGATGTTAATTGCCACCCTATCCTACAGAAAATTAAAATTGTTCAGCGGCAATTGGAAGAGTCATCAGCAAAATCTAACCTACGTAGGAAGATTCTTTATATTGTGTAAGTGCCGCCCGCATTGACACTGCAATTCCTTAATGACTGCTTGCAATCTGCTTTCTCGATAAACCGCGTGTGACTAAAATGAACCTAAATTAAGTTTTTTGCCCGTTGATTGGATGTTTTTATTTAAACGCAATGGATTTCAAAAAAAAGACCTAAGCTGTTATATTAGAATGACTATAAACAGGGGTGTAGGGCTGAAAAACGAGGTGTGGGAACGCCGTTCCCGCACCAAATAAAAAGGAATACTGCACACAATAGTTCGACTAAAGTGAGCATTCGCCTACAAGTATTTCCACACTGGATCTTCCTATTTCATTGTAGATTTTTGTCTAGAAGTTCGAACCTGCGTGTCGCTAGCACATCTGTGAGTTCGCAGCCATATTTTAATGTAATCTAGTGCAAAAGGTGTGGAAACGCCGTTCCTACGCCTTCCCACCCCATTACACCCCTGCCTATAAATCAACCAACCATTGTGTCAATCTGCGGCGACAAATGTTTTTTATGAGTCTTGATAATAACCGATTGTGGCTTCGCTTTCGCACCTACACAACTATTTTCATACTTTGTGTAGACTGAGTGAGTCAAACGTGTGCAAGTTTGTTTAGACTTTAGAGGACATGTGTAACTTTCCGCAAGTTGAAAATTTTATAGTGTGAAATAGTTGTACGATCACTAAATCGCATGTTGAAGCAAAGAACTCAGGAGCAAGGTGGGCAGCCAGGAAAAATATTAAAAGCCGACTCTCGCAAAAAAATTACGATCAAAACTAGTACTGTATTTTGCAAAAAAGCAAAGCGTTTTTTTCCGAAGGGAACAAAATTGTTCAACACGTTGCCAACAACTTTGAAGAAACCACTGTGAACCTTGTTTTACTCATTGAGTTGTGTTGAGTTTATTTGGCGATAATTGGGAATTTACAACACCAAAAAGAAATCATTGCAAAAACGCCAGGGCACCGAAAACAACAAGTTTATTGAGTCCTTATTACGTTGCAGGTATTTAGGCTGCTGTTCTGGTTGTAGGAAAATTCAACAGTACTACGCAGTATCGAATTCACTTCATCACTTTTATCAAAAACAAGAACAACCAAAAATCTACTAGACATTGCACTCCAGCAAGTCTTGTTTAATTTTGTTTTGGGTTTCGGTTTTGCTTTGAGCTTCCTTACGATTTAATATAATTTTTATCAAGAAAAAATGCATATACAGCATTTTGAAATGCAATGCACGCTGGAAAATTTTAATTCAAAACTTTCAAAGCACAACACTAGGGTTGTTTTATCCGGATAACGGTCAAACGGTTAACCGAGAGTATTTTTTTTTATCTATCCGATATCCGGATATATTTCTGTCGGTTAACCGGATAAAAAGTAACGTTACTAATGAGTTTTACACTTTTTTAGCGGCCTGCCGATCTTCAAACTCTATGAAGTTCTGCTTACTATCCAACCTACTCCTATGGAAGCAGAAAGGGCATTTAATGCGTGTGGGCTAACTGTGGTCTCGTTTACCCGACTCCACAATGCATTTTGCTCAATGGCCTAGCGACGCTAGTTGTCGCCCGCGGCTGACCGTGAAATTGCTTCCATTTTCACCTTTCCAATTTGCTTACAATAATAAAGTGAAAGAAGAACATGTTTTGTGCTTTGTAAAATGTAGGAAATATTAAAACATCATGAACATCAGAATCAACCACTCAGAAACTGAATGGGTCTTGTTTTTCATTCTCAATTATGGGTCTTGCCATTTATGCCCGTTCACCAGATTTCTCATCATTTGCTCTTACTATTTTTTCTGTGTTCTTTGCGTATACATCTGTGGATCGGGCATATTTCGTTAAAGTTATTCCCCTGCTGGTTTTCAGTCTGTATGCTGCACCACTTAGCTTCAATCGTTTACTTCACTCATTCTAGGCTAGGGGATGAAAACAAAAAGCACAGAAACTGTGTTATTGTTAATTAGAGCAGTGATGGTGATAAATCTACTATACAGATGAACATTTATGTATGTTTATACATTGTGTAGTATCTCATCTTAAACGAAAACAAAGTATACATTCTGCATATAGTCGACTAAAATAATAAATTTAATAATCTAATCTCAGTAACGAAAAGAAAATTTCTTTGATAACCCAACATTTCAATAGTGTTTTTTTTTCTCATAAAATATATAAAAGGCTTTAAACGTTACTTCTGTAACGTTTTCTAAATGGGTGCAGACTCATTTAGATAAAATTTGTCAGACTTAGCGGGTCTGGTTGAAATGTGTTGCGTTGGAGTCTTTATCGTGACCTGCAAACTTGGTCTAGCTGTTGGGCTGGCGTTATTTCAGTTATGTGTGCATAGTTTTATTCTTTACATTTATTCCGTTAGCAAGAGACGCGTACAGTATTTTGACAACTGTATTGCCAAACCCTGCCACGTAGGACATCCGCTTTTTAATGCTCAGAAGTTCGACGGTAACGCACTGAACAATTTGATTCAGTAGAGCCATTGCTAGAGTTGTGCAACTGTTTCGGCTAAAGTCTCTTATAAAAGCTCCTAGCACAATCATAACTAAATATCCTTTGCCCTTACTAACATGTCGTTTGCCCTTAGGTTTTAAGACTAAGGTTCATGTCTCTAATTTATCATATTAGAGCGCAACACCTTTTGTAATCTTTTCTTGTTAAAATAACTTTTCTATGACTGCAAATGTTAAGTTTACCATTGAACAATGGAGTCAAATCTTTTACGAAACCCACGTTGCCTACCGGCTGGCAGTGATTCACTCTGCTTGCAGTTCAAGCCTGCAATCAGGGCTCTGAATTGCCCACGCAAACACACCAACTACATTATCTCTCTTCAACAACGTGATTTTCCGTCACGGTGACGTCATACAGAAAAATATCAGTTTTATTGAAACTAACCAAATTAACGTTTGCACAGATCTTCACTTCACCCACTCAAATTTAATGTCGAAAAACCCACCTAATGACTAGGCTTGTGGTACTTGTGTATTGAAAATCTTCAACTAAACATTAAATTAAACAATAGCATGAGACGTGCCAAAAAATGTTTGTCGCCATGCCGAATGGCCTCAAGAGATGTGCCGTTGGGGCGCTGCTGAAGATCGAACGATTTGAGAAAAAAAGGATATTATAGTGGTTTCAAGCAAGGCTTGTTATTTCAGATTTTGACAGGAGAGGGGTAATTTTAACCTTGAACTACCGGACCAGTGATATTTACTAGCCTGCGGTCGAATGTCATGTCTATCTTTTGTTCAAAATACGTTTGACTGTGTGGAGGGAAATGGCGTTGGCTGGGGACGGGGAAAAAGGTGCAGGTACTGGAGAGCAATCGCCATCCAAGTAACTTGGAAGAAACCCAGATTACAATACAGACAGAGGGGCAGTTTAGTACCCTTGGTTTAATTCAGGTTTTTGAGGAAAATTTTTATTAATTTGTTCACTAAACTAGCACCACGTTTTCAAGATTTTCAGGGCTAAGCACAAAAGAGTTTAAACTACTTTCAAAAACTATCAACAACTTGACGCCCCCGAGAAGGTGCCGCCCGGAGCTCTCAGCGCCTCCCTTGCAGCGCCACTGGTTCTGCTTCATAAGCAATGCGTTCCAGAATCAGTAAAGGTTAAAATGCATGATTTTCTTCAAATATGCTCGCACATTGCATGTGTGTATATTTACAACAAAACTGTGCCATGAATTTAAAATCATTTATCACGCAAATCTCGCGAAATGAATTGTCTAACTATTATCGGGTATGATCCGGTTAACCGGTCAGCTAAAATGCAAATATCCGGATATATCTGTCATCCGGATAGTAAAAAATTATTGACATCCCAACTAACCGTACACAACACCCTGCAATCCACTAAGCTGGTAGCAAGAAAAACGCCTCCATGAGCGTCGAGATGTTCAAATCCTTGAAATGAATGCGAATACCACAGTGCCACCGGGACGTTTCACACCAGCATTGCAATCACGTCTCTTCAGACAAGGAGGAAAAACGCATTCCGCTTGCTTCGCGCTTGGCTGGCTCGGGTAATGGCAACTGTGCCAGCAAACAGCTCGGTGTTGTAAGATCACGTTTGTTCACTGCAGGGACTTGGTCGAAGCAGGAACTAATGTGGTTGTCCGTAGTTTCAATAGCGTTTGCTGTGGAACGAACAGCTAGGTGCAGCTTGACTTGCCAGCGGAGTATTTCACCATGCATACATAGCGCAAGCTTAGTTGCAAATCTAGCAATAGTTGGTGACATCAACTTAGGCCGTGAATTGTCTATTGCCAAGTTAAAAACACTTAGCCTTCAGTTTCAAATTCGTTTATTTTCATTTGGTTTTAGGCTGCACACAGTTTTGAAAATAGCAACCTAGGAAATATATCACGACTTTATTATCGAATTCAAATCGTAGTAGTGAAGTTCAAGCAATTTACTACAAGCTTTCGTGAGAGGTAAACCTGTAGCGCATGGACGAGACACTGCAGGCATTCATTGAAAATTTCTATGGTGGTTCAACGTACTTGCGCCAATTATGTTTATTCCATGAACGGCCTTATACCCGCAACCTGCTTAAGCTTCCTCCTTGGAAATAACCCGGTTGTTAATTGTTGTGCTGGCTGGTTGCTTAGTGATATTGCCATTATTAGGTATATTAATTCTTTCAATGAAAGAGCTTAACAGTGCTTAACCGAATCAAGAGCTTTTGCTTTCAGCCCATTGATTAAACAACAGCGTACTGTTTTCCTGTAGTGGAAACTAATTTCAAATATTGTAGTAAACTCATCAAGACTTGTCTGGATGCAAGACAAGTACCTCTGTTTAGGGACAAATACACTAGAAAAACATGCTTCACTCAATAGATGGGCAAGCACATTCATGCAAAACCTTGTTTTAATTTCTGTGCAAGTAAGATGTGTATTATTTTGTAAATGAGCAAAGTTATCACGTTTCAGTCTTGGCTAAGTTGTTTTCACGTCTGCTAAAATGCGTTTTGTGCATTATTTCCCGGATTAGAACATTATTTCCTTATTTATTGATGGCTTAAAGTGTCCATTAGGATGTATTGCCTCCTGTATGCCAGAGTTCCAATCCAATATACGCTGTTTTTGGAAAAAAACTGGTGTTTTGTGTAACGGTTTGATTAACCATGCATATCGACGAACTTTCAATAATTCTATCAAAAAAAGAACAAAAATCGATCAACTCACTGTTTTTTGCTACCTTGTTTACGCGTCAGAAAACAAAACGGTTTTCGTGAGGAATTGTGCACACAATTTTTCCTATAGGAAAATAAGCAAGTGCATAGAAACGCTAAGGCTTTTGGTTAAACCATGTTTTGCTCGCGCAAGGTACGTTTGTTGCTCTTTCGAACAACGTACTTCAAAATCAGAATGCTTGTGTGTCTTGATTATGGAACTCATTCCCTGCAGCAAAAAGATGAGTAAACCCACTTAAAATGTCCGTTGTCGCCTTTCATTGAAATTAGTTGCTTTTGTCAATGAAGTTCCTTGGCGTAAGCGAAGCTTGTGTAAAAGCAATTACGCTTCATCGTTCGAGCGAGTTCTTTCAATCCACTGCAGCTAGGCCGCACTAGATCAGGTGGTGGCAGGTGTTTAGCAGCCATTCGAAGCAGAGTAATTACGCTAAAAACGTTAAATATGCAGCCAAGTGTAAAGTTAAAGCCTACAGTTTTAAGTGAATGTAATAAAACTGGTTGTCGACCATACGATCTGTCCTTGGATACATTGAACTAGGTGGACATGATGAACGACAAATTGGTGGCCAGGAATCGAAAAAACACTATGTGTTTAAAATCTTGGACAAGACATGCATTTGGCTGTGCTGACGTTATGCAATAAAAAAAGAAAAGCCTAACATGCAAATTTCGTCAATGGCTGAATTTAAAAGCTGCGTCAATGCTTCTTGTTTGATACATTTATATCAAATTTCGTGATGCGGCTGGAACAGCGGATAAACCAGTTGCAGGCTTCTATTTCGCAAAGGGCAAGAAAAAATGAGAAGGGTTCCTCTGCGAAATACGATTTTTTCAATTTAAGCAAATAATACCAAATATCATCGTAGTGTCACCACTGTTACAAAGACCAGCATGATTAAATGGAAGAAACGCGGAAGCAAACCTCAGATCAAATGCCATCGGGGAATCGTGGGTGTTGTACGTTGTATACGCGATGGCTGTTCAGGAAAAGCTTACCACCAAGCAGGAACCTGCAGTATATGTCACTTATCATCCAGTACTTCGCCCAAATGGACGCATAAAATCAGTTTTTTTAAACGCCCCAGTTCTCTTTTTTCTCTGAAGTAATTCATGCGTTTTGTTCGATCGCACTCAGCACAAAACAACAAACTGCTTAAAACAGGGGTCGGTAACCTCTCCCTAGTCGCGGGCCAAAAAGAAACTCTGCAAGGTGTGGCGAGCCGTATTAATTTTCCACCAACAATTCCGTTCCCTTTGCTTTCATGGTGTTGTTGAAACTTGTGAATTTATGGAATTTTAATCAGATTAACAAAAGCCCAAAATGCGACATACAGTACATTTATAGCACAATGCGGTTGTTCATAAATAGTTCCTCATATGTACAGAATACAAGAAGTTGCAAGGAGGGCGGATTCATGAAGTATAATACAGTAGAATTTGCCTAATTCGTCACCTCAAGGGATTAGAAAAAAGTGACGAATTAGGCGAAGTGACGAATACGCAAACAGGTGAAAACTATCATAGAAGCTCGCATATTTTATCATAGTAACTCGTATACACAGTGCTCTTTTTTTCAGTAAAATACAAGTTTATGACGTTATGGTTGAATACAACAATTGATTCCTCTGCTCTATCTGGACTCCTCCATTCAATCAAACACCTTTTAAATCTTTAATAATCTTTTCCGCTTTCTCTCAATGAGGAGTCGGGTCGCACTTTGCACCTCGTGTATAAATTCGATAAACAAATTGCGAGGTGCAACAATTCCCAGACAAAGATCCTTAATTTTTTTGAACTCCCACACGTACGAGCTGCTTAGAAATCTAAAGCGAAACTGCAAATGACGAATTAGACGAACAAAACGCTTCTCAGGGATAGAAAGAGGTGACGAATTAACCGAATTAAACGATGACGAATTAGACGAGTTCTACTGTACCACTATGCGGGCCATACAGTAACTACAATTTGTAAAGAGGGTGTGGGCCGGATGATTTCGCTTGGCGGGCCGTAGGTTGCCGACCCCCTGGCTTAGACGTTCGTGAAGTTACTGGCTATGCGCTTGTTTTACCGGTACGAGTTGAGTACTCGGGTGGAGGTGGAGGGGTGGAGCAAAGCCCGGAAAGCTTAGAAAAAGGAAGACACTTGGTTCAGTTTCTATCGCACCCGAGCGCTGACGCGTGAAATTGCCATTACGATTACTGAGCGCGCACCACACATTAGCCTGTCTGAATATGATCAGCGCGATGATCTGAAGACGAAATTGCATGAAACAGGCACGCATGCATGTGTATCTGCTGTGAATCAGCCCATGCCAAAATTCGTTAATAATGGTGTTGCACACGAGGCCAGAGTGAAGCAAATGTTTGATTGGGTCAGTCTCAGTCTTACCTTAGCAGGGCAAAATAAAGAACGTAGTCAAGAGATAAAGGACTTCCTGGTAATGCTGCCGGAGCATAGTTATTCGTTTCTGGCAGCTGCGACAAGAAAAACAATATTGGTTGACCTCGAGTACCTAAACGAAACCAATTTGACTTCATGAGCTGAGAGACACGTGATCAAGCCGGAAGCTTTTAACAGCATACGTCGCGAAACCTATGGAATGCCATTGAATAAATCCTTAACGTTATCCCCCCACGTACCCCTTGTGGATGTCAAGTGTCTCCACGAACCCACAACGATTCGAGACAGGATCTGATCTCGAATTATACTACGATACGTTGCCTGTGCATCACAGTGCTTTGTGAAAAATCGAAAGATCCTAATGTAATATTGAATCGATACCAACAGATGGGAGCAAACGCATGAATTCAGAAACTTCACAAAATCGACTCTCAAGTGTGGTTCTCCTGATTTTTTTCCACGAGGCTTTTGATCCTTGTATTAAATCGGAAACCGGAGTCGTTTTTTGAATGTGAGGTTAGTTTTATTATTACTGCAGGTTGTTTGCTTTACAAAGCTGGTTACAATGTAAACTGTAAATGTGAAAAACTGCTTGACAAAAGGTACAAAAATTTTAAAACAACTTAGATGTTAGAAAGGTTTGGTTTGTGAGTTTCATGTGTGTGAAGATTTGGACAATTTGGTGATATGTTGAAAGTCTATTGGTTTATAGACTTTAGCTCAGTGTCAGTGTCTAAGTTTAAAGTTTAGGGTTAGCGTTTAGTTCAGTGTTAGTGCCCAAGGTTAGGGTTTAGGGTTAGCGTTTAGTGTTGAAGGTTTGGGTATAGAGTTTAGGTTTAGGGCTTAGGGTTACAAAAAATTAATAACCATTTTAATACTTTACTCTGAGAAGCAACTGACATGTAAAAAGGTAGTCACGTATTTCGCAGAGGAAGTCAGCAATTTCGTATGCTACGGTTTTTAGTCTTTTCAAGTGGAAAACCGGATACGGTCGTCGTTTGGACCAGAGTTGTAAGTTGGGCCGGCTTCAGGCTTAAGTTGTTAAAATGTTTCGGGCCTGCATACAAAACTTTTTTAAAACATTAAGAGTAACCATTTTTTTCTTTCGTGACGTACTTTTGTTGTGGTTGTGCTCATCGCGGTGACTTCTGTGTGATTCTTGGCTTTTTTCAAGAAATGATGGCCTACAAACCGGTTTTTCATGCCTGTAACGCTATACTAGATAGTTTCTTTTATGCATACAGCGCAATCGTGAATAGCGAAGTTAAATCAGCACTAAGAAAACTCAGACTGAGAGAAGGCAAGGATCGTGACTGTGCATTACTCATGTCAGATGTATCTGTATTGTGCAAGTCTTGTGTTGTACATCTGACTAAATGGACCACTTTATTTGCTGAATTTAAATGCTTTGAATAGATTACTCCGTTTGCAAACAAATGAATGGGAATATGTTGAACCACGTGAGTAGTATCTGCTTGAGAGAAACGTTTCTATTGATGAAGCTAAACTGTTTGACCAATACCAAAACTTATTTGAGTTCGTGCAAAAAGAGCATCAACTAAATACAATTTATTGTAAAATGATGAAACCGAAAGATGGGCAAAATATTTTGCAACTTGCAAAACCACCGAATGCTTCAGCGAACTGATAAAAGATTGCATAGTTTTACTTCAGCGTTGTGGCTCATTACGCTAATGTGGAACGATATTTTCTTTGATACAGCCACCAACCTGACAGAAAAAGACATTTTTCTAATCGAAACAGTTTCTACTCTATTAAAGCTGGTGTGCAATTAAAAACATCTTTCATGCAATTATTTTTATAATATTGTTAAAGGCGATTTTACATTTTAAAGAAATTTAAGGAAACTGAAAAATATTCATGAGCTAAATAGGACAAGTAATTAAGGATTTTGTATGTTTTGACTGCAACATCGCCCACACTGGACGTCTTACTTCAATGCTTAAAACTTATCAATAGGCCTACCGGTAATTATAATTTGACTTGTCAAGTGTGGGTAATACACTCGAGTAAGTGACAGTCAGAAGCTGTCCTTCCTTTTTGCGATGAAAATGTGGCGGCCTTATTGAGCTTATTAATAAATAAACATTGTCAAAAGGGGGATCGTCATCTTAATAAGTGGAGAGCTTGTCCAAGTGGTTCTAAAAGATGTAAAAAAGCAAAAGAGGCAAAAATGAGAGAGGAAGAAGTTGCAGCGAAGTCACGAAATATTCAAGTGATTATTTTACAGTGGCAGTGAGGTCCAGCGGAGACATTTCTGCGGAACCTATAGAGGAACGAAAATCGAAGAACATGTAACTGACTTAGATCTACGTAACGATGAAAGTAGACCTAGTTTAACCAGCAGTGCAGTAGAAGAAGAAAGTCAAGATGTACCATCGAAAACACGATGGATGAGATGGCTGACGCTATTACATGAAGGCAATGATATCGGTCTCTAGGTCCTCTGGCCAGCCAATACACCAGAAAAAATGCGGGAATATTGGTTGAAATATGAAACAGGTTCTTTTTGACATTGTGATGAAAAGTCTTGTTTAAAACATGATGTTCCACAACACAGAAAAGAGAGAAAAGTGTCACAGAAATGTACCACAAGTCTTATTCGTCGCCAGAACCACAATAGCTAAGTACAGTAGTTGACAGAAGCTGGCCTTGTTTCTCCTTCACAAACTTGTGTTATAAATGTTTCACTTGTAGACTGATGTGCGCACAACTAAATGTGCGATTTCCTTAATAGAGAAGGAATCTTCGACTAGAAGCACGCTCTTGAGCCACGAGCATTCAGTGGAACATATAGATGCCACGATTACATTTAGTCGCATATGTAATTAATCACTGTGAAGAATTGCTACGGAACTAGCCAGTCAGGTCAATCAATGCGAACAATATCGGAAGTCGCTTCTGCCTGCAACGTTTGGTTTCTGTCGTAAAATTTATTGAGCGAGGACTGGTGTTTCGAGATGATGAACACGTTGGATCGCTCAGAAAGTTTTTCCAAATATTTTTCAAAACTTTTTTCAAGCAAATATTAAAGAAAAAGAAAATACGATGCTGGTTTTGCAACAGTTCCACAAATCGCTAATCATTGTCCAATACTATGTTGCATCATAAAACGTTGTTACAGCTGAGTTAACAAATGTGACGTGACAAGATTACGTCATAAATATTAATGATATGTGGAAATACTAGTGGCTTCATCGATCATCCCCCCACCTGAACATTCTGCAACCGCATATGGGGCCTCCCACCATGCCTGGGCCCCAGGCCCACCATCTAAATCCAGCGCTGAGACTACCAGATTCATTTGAGCGCCTCATGTGCGCAACATTGTTTCTGTTCACGACTTCGTTTGGACTTCGTACGTAAAAGGAGATTGTCGCTTTCTCAGAACTGAAAAATCCCCAACTGTGCAATAAATTTCACCGTTTTCACAATGGTCAGAATCTAGCGCCATTTTTCTCTCTTTTCACAGCATGCTATAGACTGGACAGTGGAAAGCCTTTTTGGTCGTTTTAGGCGAAGAGTTCAACATATGCAGGTTTCAACATTCTCAGTTATTATGTCAAAGAAGATAGTATACTTGGACTTCCGGGCGGCTTCATCATAACAGATGATGGTCAAAAACCTCAGTGTATCTTTTCCATCCCACACACGTACATGACAACCACACGTCTTTGCAGAACGCTTGCGCTCAAGTTCGTGCTGTAGGAACTCTGCCTATATCAGGGTTCGTTTCTGAAGACACGTTAGGATTGGAAAGCATCCTGTCGTGATGCTTTTGCAACAGCAAAGGAAATCGCATACAGTTGGGGAGTGTCTCATCAAACCAAACACTATGGATATAATCGAAAAGAGAACAAAAGAAGTAACATAAGAAAATGTTAAGTGTTATGTCTTGTGATATTTTAGATCACGTAGCAGATGAAGTTCGAAGTAATAAGTAAAGAGTCACCCTTCAGCTAGATGAGTCAACTAACGTGTCGAACTGCACGGAGGCCTATTTATTGGTTTACTGTCGATATACGAGTATGCATGCCGTTGAGTTGAAAGAATGAGTTCTTGATGTGCGAAAGTCTACAGACGACTAACGAAGTGACTGATGATCATGAAAAAATGAATAATTTCTTTCAACAAAATAAACTCGTGGAATCACGTTGTCTCGCTATGCACAGATGGCGCCTCTTCTATGCTCATTGAAGCCAGGTTTTACAACTCTGGTGAATAAACAGGCATTGCACATCATTTCTTCCCCCTGTGTTTTTCATCGACTTGCACTGGCGAGTAAAGCCCTTCCAGAATACTTGAAAATAGTTTTGAAACATTTAACTGAACGTGCAAATTTTATCAGGGCACAGGATCGTCTTTTCTAAGTTCACAAAGATGAATTGATTGATCTTCAATATCAAACAATGATTTATTCCAAATCTATATCTTGCAACTGTGACTTTTCCGAATTTTGGTGAGGATTGGGCGAAGAGTTTTCAACGCTGTCAAAGCGTGCATTTGAAGTTAAATTACTTTTCAATATGCTTATCTGGGTAAGGCAGGGTTCTTCTCAATGATGGCCGTAAAACAAAACATCAATCACGATTGATTCCCAAGGTTGATATGAGAGTATCTCTATCAACCACTGTTCCCAGAATCTCCGATATGGTGCGTAGAAAACAATCACAAAAGTCTCACTGAGTCACTTACTGGTTAAAATTTTTTTGTCATTTTTCAATAAAAGAAAAATTACAGTGAACATGGCTGTGTATTCCTTCTTTCAAACCTTGATTCAGTGACACGCCGATTTGTATTAAACTGTTTATAGAATTTCAACAACCTCAGCGAACCACTTCTAAAAGTATGCATGCTTGCTTGTATGAGCATTAAAGTTTTATATCAGAGACTGATAAGTTTCGTACAAGCAATAACCTAAAATTGATTTCAGTAACCACAAAATTTATGCATCTGGGTGTAAGTTTACAACCTTTTTCCAGAAGAACCTGCCCGGACCCTTTCCAGAAAAGTGAAGTCTTGACACACTAAACATTGTTGGGGTTAAAATTAATCTTTTGATTTTGTTTAAGGGTAAATAAGACAAAACATTTTAAGAAACAGTGGATTAGGCTTTGTAGTAATGTGACATATTTTATTTCAGCAAACGTACATTACTTAGTTTTAAAGCGTCACGAACCCTGAATGAAGTGCAAGGGGAATAACGCACCTCGGTAAGGGATCCTGCTTTAGGACTTGAATGTAGCTGTTAGATCTGAACATCGCTCCAAATTGGACTTTACGCTTATTTGCTCCAGAACACCAAACATGTTTTGAAACACACTGAAACATTAAAAAATATTCTTTGATCTGTTTCTAAAATTTGCTGTCATTTTGACCACCATACATGTATTGTTGTGGTGGAAGAGATTACAATCTGGTTAGAGCCGTAGTAGGTAAAAAAATTAAACAGGTTAAAACTGTCCACAATCGCGCAAACTGACGATGATAAGAGGAAAAGTGTGGTAGTGATCATTTTTTGACCTTTCAACAATTTCAACGGCAAGAAATGGGATTTTTCGTTATAAGCAATAAGAGGGAACAGATAGCATCACGACAAGAGGCTTTCGTTGCGCGCCTTTTAATGGAAACTGGCATCAGAAAATAGACCAGGCAAATTTTATCAGGATGGACAGAGACGGTCAGAAATTTAAAGCATTAGTTTTAGCGCGGTGGGTTTTACAGACAGTTGTCAAAAATATCGGTTTGCTACTCCCCACATTAACAAAGGTGAATGGAACAAACGCCTGATGGAAGGGAATTATGTGATGACAACATGGTCATACGTCGTACTGACATTTCGCATTTCTTGAACTTGATGTTCCCACAATTGTGCTGGCGGCACAGGAGACTGTTTAAATAATGAAAGTGTTTGGCATTCTCCAACCTTCTCCCCTTGAAGTGTCATTTCTGCTCATACAACAATTTTTTTAAATTTTGTTTCTAAGAACAACAAATACTCTGTCGTGAGTGGAGTCTATTTATCTACTTGCAAATGTTAACCCTCCCTGCATTATTTCGAAACAGGGTGACCAAACGTCCCATTTTCAGGTGATGTCCCTAACAGTTTTTTTGCTTTTCCCCCGAAAACCACAGTCATTAGGAAAAGATACCGGTGGCACCAGGGCACGACGAAGATAAACAGTGGAACTCGGAAAAGCGTGAACTTTCAATTCAGTTTCGGTGAAAATTTTCAGGATGTGGGAGAAGTTTACACAATTAACTCATATTCGATACGCACTCAAGTTGCCATGACCGATTTTTTGAAAATGTCACAACTTGAACTGCGCAACGTTCCGGTTTAACCAAAAAATGTCATTGCTCGCTCGTACTGTCGATCAACCAGTGTTGCCACTCTGTTGTTACGGAAAAATACTAGATTTCATCATAAAAAACACTAGATTACAAATACGTGACAGATTTGTCAGATTGCAAGAAAATTGGTGTTGTACACTTGAGAACAGGGGTGTTTGAACATCATGCATTTACTTATTTGTGTCAGACCAGGTGTCCATAGAACTAAGCTATACAGTACCAAGACTAAACAATATTAAGTTTTGTTACTAAATACTATTGATTAGTTTTCTAAAGTAATTCAATGCAAGTTAGCTGTAAAAGCAAAAGCCAAAGTTACACACAATGAAAATGGCCAGAAAATGCGTTGCAATGGAAACAAAGCCATTGCACAACTCATACCAGAGACGAAGAAAACGGGAGATAACAGCAACGCTTCTCTGTGTTTGTAGTCTACAGATCACTGAGATCAACAGATGACCACAGTGACTTCGTAGCGGTTTAACTCAAAACAGATTATATACTCCTGTGTAATAATTCAATATGGAAGTAGGGAAAATTTTTAGCAAACTACAATTGCACAAAAAATCAAAAAGTCTCAATTACACTTCCAATTGCACGAAATTGTGTAATTAATTACATTCAGCTTACTGAGAAAAAAACACTAGATAGACCTGAAAAATCACTAGAACACTAGATGAAATGCAAAAACGCTAGATGACCCCCCAGAACTGATTTTGCTTTCTTGTCGTCGCATATCTTAATTTGAGAATCTCTCGGTTCCTTTTTCATCTGAAGCTTTTTTGCTTTCTCTTATAGCTCTTAGACTGGTCTCGTGCAGTGTTGCCAGTTTGGCTGTTTTTAGGACAAAATTGTAATTATTGACTTTTTTTCAACTCGTTTGGCTTTTTATTTTTGAAAAAAGGCTCTTTTTGACCAATTGGATTTTTATGTCGATTTGGCAGATTTAAAGATGGTTTTGGCAGATTTCTGGGTACTGGCAGATTTCTAGACACTGCTTATGGGCACAGAATGACAAATTTTTATTGGAAACTCTGCACGAGAATTTATAATTTTTTTGTTTTGCTGTTTCATGCTTTTGGGTTTGCAGATTCAGGTTACTCTTCAGCAAGACCAACAGTTTCGAGAAGTTTACTAATGGAATGAGCTTTATTCTTTTTCTGTATAAAATATGTATGTATTGCCTTAAAAAGCGCGTTTGGGTGTTCTAAAGGTGTTTTGTGCATTTATCTTGTGTTTGGCTTTATGGTGCTATTTGGCGTTTTAAGGGTTGATCTTGCCTTTTATCCGTATAACTACCTGGCAACCCTGGTCTCGTGTGAAATTTCTCTTTGCTGGTTGCTATACACGGTAGCAGTTATGTTGGTGCTGGAAGCAGCCTGTGCGACGTGCGTCGCCTGGCTGAGCTATGGCATGCTGTAACTTTGCTTGGTTGTGAAGCCGCAAGTGTTACTGTTTAGTTGCAATATTCACACTAGTCTTGACGCAGAAGCGGTCATCGCAGATTGGTACAATTAATAAAGACAACCTTAAAAAATTGCATGAAAACAAAAACTGCAGTTACTGTCAGCAGCACACTAGTGGTACCGCAGAGAAAAATATGACCATCCTGCATCAGTTGTAGTCATGTTGGAAGCTTGATCAAGGTTGCATTGCATTGTTAACGTGGCATTGAGCGGCACAAAATTCAGGGAAAGAATAAGCCGTGAGGCGCTAAAATCAGGTCTGGCTTGTATGTTGGAGATCACGTATTGTTCTTTTGCACTGAACCATGCGTCGACTGATTCGCACCATGCAGACTAGCAGACAGTTTTTGGTAAGCTGAGTGGAAAATTCCGTTCATTTCGCTGATACTACATACAGCCCAGGCTACTGCTGCATAACAAACGTTAATATGTGTGAAATGGAGGGTAAAATCTTGACTGAATTCATGAAGTTTTAGAAAGCAGTGCATGCTTCTAAAATCATTGAACTCTCATAAAAACATTTTTATGATCCATCCAAATCCGAGCAAGTGTGTACGTTCTCAAAGCTGCCGTGCTCCATTCGCAGTTCGACCATAAAATTTCGTGGTATGTGCTAGATCGGCAGTCTTGGCACCAAGCACCGTAACTTATGACAAACGCCAGTGAATTGCTACATCCTGCGCCGCGTGACTGTTAACCTGAAGCTATCACTAAACATTGGTCGGCAAAGACGCGGAAGTACAGTTTTGCTGTTGACTCCGTAGCGAAAGCTGCTTGCAAGCTTGCACAATTTTTATTAGCCAGTTTTTAGGCTGCCACCTCTTCTTAGTTGGTATTTCACTTGTCGCTAACGTGTCGGGTTGGCTTCACGCCGCTTTTCAGTTTCGATCTCCTTGCACCAGGGTTGTTGTAAAAAAAAACGACCCAAAAATACACCACCCTAGTTTTTTTTTAAAAAAAGCCCATGTAAAAAAAACAATAAAACCCACTCTTTAATTTTCCTTTGAAAAATGTACTACGAATTAAAACAGAATAAGCAGGACACCTGTACAGTTACCTGTGATTTTTTTTAATGAGAGAAAACGAACAGCAACGAAATTTAAAGGGCTTGAAAAAAAGAGAAGAATAAATCGAATAGTGTGACTAAATTCTACTGGTTATCTTCTTCAGCTCTGCACAATCGGTATATTTTAACCAATTTTTATATCTTCTCTGCATCTAAACTTTTTCTGATTTTGGAACATACCGAATCGTGTATTGAAAAAATAGTCTATAGATGCTGAACTAGTAGAGCATGCACTTAAACTTGACGTGAAACTGCAGAGTTTGTGTGGGAGTGGTTTTTCTCTGCTCTGCGCATGCTTGCCAAGCCTTACTACTTAAGGAGTGAACTGACCAACAACACATTGCGAAATCAAAGATAGGGTACATTTCTTTACCCTCAATTTTGAATGCCATAATAGGTATAACAAGTTGCTAATGTGTAATGCTGAAAATAGTGATATTGCATGATGGAATAAAAACAGTTCGCAATGGGGTTTTTCTGTTTTCTTTAAGGATATAACAAAATCTTGTTTCTTTTCATAAAAAACAAAAAAAATGTTTTTTTAAAACGCAAAAAAACAGGTGGGTTGTTTTTTGACGAAAAACGGGTTTTTCTCATCCCTGCCTTGCACACATTGTAGGGAAGGGTCGGGAACCTTTTTGGCTAAGGGAGCCGTGAAACCTACATATTTTTAATTGTATTTCCGCGAGAGCCATATAATATTTTTCAACACTTCATGCGACTATTTGCTTACCTAACGTGTGCATTTTTAAGCAAAATCGACAATTTTAAACAATGGTAAATGTCTGAATTATCTCTTTAATAACATGCTTCATACTGTAAATGCGACTTCTGGTGCTGTATGGTGTTGCTGATGACTTGTAGGAAAATTGCAGAAAAAGTTTCATCCGTAACAATCGTGTTCAGAAAATGTCAAGTGAGTCAGATGCCGTTATCAAAAGAACCACGTCTGGCTCGCAAGCCATAGGTTCCCGACCCCTGTTGTAGGGTATCTACATACGAACTGGAAGCTGCCAAGCCAGTAAGGATATCTGCACAATTTAAAAAAGATAAAGAGAATTTGCGCTTTGGAAATAGCAGCTTCATGGTGCAAAAATTGCCCCATTCACTGCAACGTCTTTGTATAACCTGGTTGTTGATACTGTGGTGAAGAGTGTAGACAACTATATATTAATCGCCTTAAAAACAAGCGTAGCATTGTACTGCTAAGTAGCATCACAATGTTTGGCGAGGTTCTTAATTGCTGTGAGCAACTTTAAAACTGCTCTCTTCCATATATATAAATAGTTAACTAGGACAAACCGGGCGGATGTCGAAAATCAAGTTAGAACATATCAAGGCTTGATATTGTAACTGTAGCAGTTCTTTAAATGACGTGTTTTTTGTGAAAAAAGTCTCTGCGCCAGGGGTCACCAACCTTTTTGAAGCTGCGAGCTACCTCTTGTGCACCAATGAATGCGAAGGGCTGCTGGTTTGATTTTATCTTCAATTATTTTTGTATTGACATTCGTAAATGTGAAGACATTAATCATGCTAATGTTATTTTTGGAACAGGCCCGCGGGCGACCTGGTGCCCGCGGGCACCGCGTTGGTGACCCCTGCTCTACACCTTTCTTTTAAAGGAGCTCCGCCCCAAGTCTAAGCGAAACAATGGATAGATACCTGATTCCGAGTTCAACCATTAGCTGCGTTTTAAGTGAGCCAAGCAGCTGTTGCAGTTTCGCGCAGGCGATCGCAAATACCGGATATTTAAGCTGCGTTAAGTACACAGTTACTAATGCATCACCTGAGTAGGATGACATTTCAGACATAACTTTTACGAAGAAAATGGGAAACTGAAGCTGCATTTCAATTAACTGCAATCGTTGAGCTGCTTGTGTAACTATTGATATGCAATAAAGTTTAAATCGGCCCTGTTTTCAGACAGATATGTTTCCGATAGTTGAGACGGAGATGTTAAGTTGAGAAAGGGAGCACTGATTGTTTTTACGATCACCTTGTACGTGAAGTACTTCAGTTTTTGTGCGTGTTCTGCAAAATAACTTCTAGCCTCATTTTTAACATACAACTAAACATTCTTTTCCAGCGTTGCCTTAGTTGTTAGTTTTCGTCTGAAGATATTCTACTGAAAAAGTAAAAGATGGGGTAAGTGTGCTGAATTGGTTCCCCATGTATTTTAGGTCATACTACAAATGATTTGAATGTTTTGGACTTTTCTGGATAACGCTAACTGTCAAAGATGCCGCATTTGCATACTGGTAGGAAAAAGTCAAAACGTTTGTTATTCTTGCAACACTTCGACAGTCCATTTCCATGTGACTCTATCAACCATTATTCACTTCAGGAGCCGAAAAAACATGAAGGCGTTTGCAAAAATTAAGGTATAGGTGTGAAAGCTCAATCCACAAAGGTTTAGCACCGTAAATTATGTCGAGAGTTAAAATTATATCCAATGTTAAGAATGAAAAATCGTTATGCGCCACGTAACTCGTTTGACAATCACGGTTTTTCGTGATCGTCTCAAGCTCATGAAACAGTTTCGTGTTAAACAGTTGAAACCATTTGAGTATATAAGCATCTATATTTCATAATTAAAAGCCATGTTCTTTCAGTTCAACCAAACTAATAGCATGTTCGATGCTTGTACACATGCTTAGTGATTTCATTTGCAGAAAACCAATTGCATTCCGTATTTTTCCGCAAACATCAATTCAATCTCGCAAACAACTGGAGCAAAATCTTGCAAATAATGAGTTACATTCAACTGCATCTATTTGGAGGTTGTTTCTATTCCTAAAAATTGTTGTCACACCCGTTAACTGTAAATTTGTTGCGGTAGTTTTGATGAAAATGGCTAAAGGACGCTGAAAAAATAGGAAAATAGCTTACGAACTTACAAAAATATGTTTAATGCTACATTTCTGTAGATTCCGATGATGGGATGATGTTGCACTCTGCTATGACTTAAATTACGACCAGTTAAAATCTGGGCAGTAATACAACGTCCTGGCATGTTTCATTTTTGCCAGCGGCACATATTTAAAACATTTAGTGACTGCTTGACGTTTTGCGACGGCATTTAGTCCGTATTTAACCTGTGACTCAATGCTAACCTCAGTTGTTTCTTTTATTTGAAAAACAATCTAACGCCTGTTGGCGTCAATTTTTTGACGGATTCGAATTTCTCCAGTTTTAAACAGTGGATCAATCACATTGCGTGAAAGGGTCAATTTTGCTAAAATGAAAAAATTTTGACATGTCTTGTGAAACGTCTGGGAAGATTACTAATTTTGCGTATGGTTCTTCGCACAAAAAAGTTACCTTCCAGCGTAGCTATGTAATATGCTCACCAAACTAAACTGATCAGCTTTGTTTTGCAATCTAGGAGTGTTTATCCAGCGGTAGTGGTTCTGAAAACTAGCTGCGGTTTAGTTCATGCTTAGAATTCGTATTGCATTTATAAAAAAAGGCTGTGACAACAGATACGTGTGAAATCACCATTATTTTAGGTACTGTATGACATCATGCTTAGGTACTGCGAGCATGAGGAGCAACTGTCTTGTGACTTCAAGTATTTACTTTCCACGATGGGTGTAAGCAAGGAATCGATCGGGGGATGCTTAATTTTACGTGAAATCGATTTCCTATAGAATCTTCTATTTGAATAAGGACTGAGGATGCATAATTTTACGTGAAATCGATCTCCTATTAAAAATTTGCTGATCGATTCCTTGCTTACACCCATCGTGGAAAGTACATACTTGAATAG